>Ga0209125_1001249_pt1 | contig 24905 bp, 19 predicted proteins | sample BarGraIncub1131A_FD_184503 | JGI IMG/M metagenome (GOLD analysis project Ga0209125, IMG submission 184503) | Arctic peat soil microbial communities from Barrow, Alaska - Barrow Graham LP Incubations 11-31A (SPAdes) (version 2) | ecosystem: Environmental > Terrestrial > Soil > Wetlands > Peat... | reverse complement strand
GATTAACCAAAACTATAGTCGATATTGCCCATAAACTCGGTGTCGATGTGGAAGCGGAGCTCGGTCACATCGGATTTGCAGTAAATTCTGCCGGAGAAGCTTTGGACTCCTATACACAGCCGGACATTGCGGCCCGGTTCTGCAGGGAGACCAATGTTGATTCCATCGCGGTCGCTATCGGAAGTGCACACGGGTTCTACAAAAAAATACCAAAGCTTGACCTGGTGCGCCTTGAAGAAATCAACGCCGCGACTGATGTTCCATTGGTCCTTCACGGCGGCAGCGGTATTCCGGCTGATCAGCTGAAGATTGCTTTTACAAAAGGCATCAACAAATTCAATGTCGGAACGGAGTTCTTTCATCTGTATTATCACGCGATCAAAGACTACTGTGCGGAAACCGGCGACAACGGCAATGTTTTTGACATGCCGCAATACGCGCAGGAAAAAATGATGGCGTATCTTCGTAAGAAACTGCTGCTGACAAAAATGTAATCTATTTGTTTTCCGACCATCCGTATTTGCCGTTCATTTCGACAAATCGGACATATTCGACTGATTGAGTCCGGATTTCACCATCCGGGCTTTTTTTCACGAACATCAGCTGCTGCATTCCCCGAGGGCCGATTGGAATGATCATGATTCCTTTTTCCTTTAACTGGTCCAGAAGCTCCTGCGGCATTCTTTGGGCGGCAGCTGTCACAATAATTCTGTCGTACGGTGCATGCTCGCTCCAGCCATCGCTCCCGTCCCCGATGCGATAGGAAATGTTGCTATAACCCAAAACGTCGAGCTTTGTCCGGGCACTTTGCCCGAGCTCGGGAATACGTTCCACGGTGTAGACATGCTTTGAAAAATGGGCGAGAATAGCAGTCTGATAACCGGATCCCGTTCCGATCTCCAGAACGCTTTGGCTCTTGCCGAGGTCCAGAAGCTGCGACATCTCAACAACCAGGCTTGGCTGCGAAATCGTTTGCCCGTAACCGATCGGCAGAGGTTCGTTGATACCGGCCAATACTCTGTTTTCGTTGTCGATAAAAAACGACCGGTCGAGCTTGCCGGCAAAATCGATAATCTCATGATCATACATCCGTATTCACTTCTTTCATAGATCGGCTGCACTGCGCATGCTCCTGCCGCGTGAGATTCGTGCTCTGCTGATAAATCAATTATATGACAAAAGTCCGGGAGAATTTGAATTAGCTGTACGTACTTATGAAAATTTATATTGTATAGTGATAAAATAAATATATCTAATCCAGCCCTGAAAATTGGGAGATATTTATGTACGATGTTTGCATAATTGGTGCAGGAATTGTCGGGTGTTTTCTAGCTCATGATTTATCGAAACGGGAGATCAGGGTCCTTCTCCTCGAAAAAGAATCAGACGTTGCAAATGGCGCCACTATGGCAAACAGTGCGATTATTCATGCCGGGAACGACCCGAAGGACGGCACGCTGAAAGCACAGATGAATGTGCGCGGTAATCGTATGTATGAGGATATTTGCAGGGAGTTGGGCGTGGCTTTTACAAGGACGTCGGCGCTTGTCGTGGCTACATCGCCTGAAGAGGAACAGACGCTGCATGAACGATATGACAGGGCATTATCCCGAGGGATTCCGGCGGAGCTCCTGACGCGCGAAGAAGCCCTTGCCAAAGAACCAAACCTGAGCAGTCTTGTGACCAGGGCGATGGAGGTTCCGACTACGGGAATTATTTGTCCCTGGGAAGTGACGATAGCCCTTGCCGAAGAAGCCGTCTTAAATGGCGTGGAACTTCGCCTTGAAGAGATAGTATTGAGAATTGAAAAAAGCGCAGGCGACCCGGGTCAACGCGATGGGAAACCAGAATTTGCGATATATACGAATGACAATATGTATGAGGCGAAGTGCGTCATCAATTGTGCCGGCGTTTTTGCGGATCAGATTTATGCGATGGTGTCGGATAAGAATCCGATCCCTTTTGCGATCACACCCCGGCGCGGAGAATATTTCGTAATTGATAAGCTCAAAGCACCGATTGTTCACCGCGTGATTTATCCGGTGCCGTCCAAAGCCGGCAAGGGTATCCTGGCAACGCCGACTATCGACGGGAACCTGCTTCTGGGACCAAATGCGCAGGATATCGAGGACTGCGAAGGAATTAATAACACCTATGAGGGGCTTTCCTTCGTCCGTGAAAAAATTTCCAAAACCGTGCAGAATATTCCTATGAATAAGGTAATCCGACAGTTTGCAGGACTTCGTGCCAAAGGGAATAACGGTGATTTCCTGATTGAAGAAGCCGATGATGCCAGGCATTTCATCAATATTGCATGCATTGACTCACCGGGACTTACCTCGGCACCGGCTATCTCCGAATATGTTATTGAGAAATTCCTTGCAAAATACTTCCCCTCGACCATGAAAAATTCCTACACCAGGCGCAGGCCGACGGTCAGTCTTCACCTGATGTCTGCTGCGGACCGTGCAAAGCTTGCCGCAGAAGACCCGGCATTCGGAAATATAGTGTGCCGCTGCGAGCAGATTACAGAGGGGGAGATCCTTGATGTGATCCGCCGCCCTGTAGGAGCCCGGACGGTAAAAGGTGTCAAAAAACGCGCGCGGCCGGGAATGGGTCGCTGTCAGGGAGGCTTCTGTGAGCCCAGGGTTGTTGAAATTCTGGCACAGGAGCTCGGAATTCCGAAGACGGATGTCAGATATGACAGCCCGGCGAGCCTTCTTTTTGTGGGTGAGACAAAAAAATTCCGTAAAGAGGCGACGCTATGAGAGAGTATGGAATTATTGTAATCGGAGGCGGAAGCGCCGGGCTTGCTGCAGCCATTGCAGCAAGCGAATCAGGCTGCCGGGATATTTTGCTGCTGGAGCGTGATGTGGAACTTGGCGGCATTTTGCTGCAGTGCATTCACAATGGATTCGGCCTGCATGCCTTTAAAGAAGAATTGTCAGGTCCGTCTTACGCACAGCGGTATGTGGAGCGCCTCCGGACGATGGGGATCGAATACAAAACACATACTATGGTTACACATGTAAATCACGACAAGATCGTAGAGTATGCAAACCCGTCTGAAGGGTACGTCCGGATTAAGGGACGGGCGATTATTCTCGCGATGGGCTGCCGCGAGCGTACGCGCGGGGCAATTCTTATGCCTGGTTTCCGGCCGAGTGGAATCTGGACGGCCGGTACGGCGCAGCGCTGCCTGAATATGGAAGGCTATATGGTAGGCCGGAAGATTTTTATTCTCGGAAGCGGTGATATCGGCCTGATTATGGCACGTCGCCTGACGCTCGAAGGAGCGCAGGTCCTGGGAGTTGCCGAGCTCATGCCATACTCCAACGGCCTGCCCAGAAATCAGAAACAGTGCCTGCAGGATTTTGGCATCCCGCTTTTCCTGAGCCATACCGTGACGGATATCCTGGGGAAAGACAGACTTGAAGGCATCGTGATTGCAGCGGTGGATGATAAACTCCAGCCGGTTCCGGGCACAGAAAAGAAATTCGACGTCGACACGCTGCTTCTTTCGGTTGGTCTGATTCCCGAGAATGAACTGAGCGAAGATGCTAATATCCTTCTGCATCCGCAGACAAAGGGCGCCGTCGTCAGCGAATCACTGGAGACCTCTGTTCCCGGGATTTTCGCGTGCGGAAATGTGCTGCATGTGCACGATCTGGTGGACTTTGTAAGTGAAGAAGGTGCCAGGGCCGGTATTTCCGCCGCCGCATATGTCGAGGGCGAACTCGAACGCGGACGGTCGTTTGAGACCTGCGCAGGTGTCGGAGTCGGTTATGTCCTGCCGCAGATTGTGCATCCGGATCATTGCAGCGACAAAGTCGAATTCATGTTTCGGGTTACAAACAGCTACAGGGGAGCCGGAATCCGGATTCTTAAGGATGACGTGCTGTATAAGACCACTCCGCGTCCGCATATGGCTCCGGCCGAGATGGAGAAAATCATACTGAAACGCGAAGAGATCTCGGATGTGAAGCGCAGTCTTCGATTCGAAGTCGGGACTGTCAGAACCGGCGTAAAAGATGTAGGATCCCAAAGCAGGCCGCATACCGACCTGGAGAATGAATCGCAGTTCCAAACTGCTTCCGGGGTTGAAGTCGTATCTGCGAAGGCAAAATCAAAAAACAACGCTGCAGAGGTAGTTGTGTCAACAGAAGAAATGGCCTGCATCGTGTGTCCGATGAGCTGCCATCTGCTTGCAGCACTGGACAAGGACAGTCATGTAATTTCTGTAACAGGCAATACCTGCCGAAGGGGCGAGGATTACGTGCGCCAGGAGCTGACTTCGCCGACCAGAATCCTGACCAGTACGGTGCGGCTTGAAGGCGGGCTTTACAGGAGACTTCCTGTTATTACATCGGCGAATATTCCCAAAGATAAAATGATGGATGTCATGCGTGAGATCGACAAAGTACAGGTGTGTGCACCGGTTCCAATCGGAAGTGTACTTATTAAGAATGTATGCGGGTTAGGCGTTAACATTATCGCAAGTCGGACAATGGAAAAATTAGAGTAAATTCATTCATTGTCTTAGCTGACAAAAAGCAAAATACAAAAAATAAATTTAGAGGAGTGCGGGAATATGGAAAAATATATTCTGTCGGTTGATCAGGGAACAACGAGCAGCAGGGCGATTATTTTTGACAGTAAATCGAATATTGCGGCCAGTGCCCAGAAAGAAATAACGCAGTATTTTCCGCAGCCAGGCTGGGTCGAACAGGATGCCAATGAAATTTGGCTGAGCGTACTGGCTGTCATGGCTGAGGCAATGACCTCCTCAGGATTGCAGCCGGAACAGATTGCCGGTATTGGGATTACCAATCAACGTGAAACTACTGTCGTCTGGGATAAAGTGACAGGTCTTCCCATTTACCATGCTGTTGTCTGGCAGTCGCGGCAGACGGCCGGCATTTGCGATGCCCTCAAAGCCGGCGGCCACGAGAAAACAATCAAAGATAAGACGGGACTTGTGATCGACCCGTATTTTTCCGGAAGCAAAATCAAATGGATACTGGATCATGTCGAGGGGGCGCGGAAAAAAGCGAAGAACGGGGAATTATACTTTGGAACGGTTGATACCTGGCTTATCTGGAAGCTGACCGGCGGCAAAATACATGCCACAGACTATTCCAACGCCTCGCGCACGATGATCTATAATATTTACGACCTGTGCTGGGATAAAGAGCTTCTGGCCCTTCTCGACGTAACGGCCAACATGCTGCCGGAGGTCCGCCCGTCATCGGGGGAATTCGGACTTACCGAACCGCACAACTTTTTCGGCCGGAAAATACCGATCGCGGGAGTGGCTGGGGACCAGCAGGCGGCGCTGTTCGGGCAGGCCTGCTTTGAACCCGGCCTTGCCAAAAACACTTACGGGACAGGCTGCTTTCTTTTAATGAATACCGGAACGAACCCGATTCATTCCAAATCGGGACTTCTGACGACCATTGCCTGGGGACTCGACGGCAAAGTCGAGTATGCACTCGAGGGCAGCGTTTTTGTCGCCGGAAGTGCCGTGCAGTGGCTGCGCGACGGCCTTGGACTGATCCATACTTCCTCGGAAAGTGAGACGGTTGCCGAACAGGCACCCGACTGCGAAGGCGTCTATGTGGTGCCGGCTTTTGTCGGGCTCGGGGCGCCGTACTGGGACGATAAAGCCAAGGGCGCTATTTTTGGAATCACCCACGGAACCAACCGGTCGACAATCACCAGGGCGACACTTGAATCAATCGCCTACCAGACCAAAGATCTCATTATAGCAATGTCAAGTGACAGCGGAATTCATCTCAAATGCCTGAAAGTAGATGGAGGCGCTGTCGCCAACAACCTGCTGATGCAGTTTCAAAGCGATATCCTTGGTGTTCCGGTTGTCCGTCCGGTTATAAGTGAGACTACCGCCCTCGGCGCGGCCTATCTTGCCGGTCTCTCGACGGGGTTCTGGACCTGCAAAAAGCATATCGCCGAAAACTGCCTCGTCGACCGGATATTCGAACCTTCCATGGATGCCGCCAGGCGTGACTATCTATACGAAGGCTGGAAAATAGCAGTCGAGGCAACGAGGCGGTTCCATACACCGCAGCAATAATTTGACAAACATTTTTTGTACGGCAAATTAACTGCACAATCCCTTTTCTAAAGCCTCTGTGCAGCTTTTTTGCCGACTCCAAAAACAATGTCAAAATTCGGTCAAAATTGGTTAAAATTCCTTGTAAAAACTGCATCATTTTCGCCGCCTGCAAAGTATTAGTAGTGAAGGGACCTTCACTACTTTCGAGAGAAGACCGCAAGGTTGCAAGATCAAAACGAATACTTAACGTATCTGGTAGAAACCTACGGTGATATGGTCTATCGAATTGCTTTGACGAGAGTCAAAAACCCGCACGACACAGAAGATCGCGGGTAATGCCATGCCGGTTACAATGCCCTGAATTTGACCCATAATGCGAACATCCCCCCTTAAGAACCGGCGTGCCTGAGACACGCCGGTTCTTTTCTAAATAGAATTATCCGATAAGAACGAACTTCTTTTTACAAATAGAAAACGGTGTGGAAATACATATGCATAGAAATAAATATATTTTATTAAGAGGTACTGGACAGTATATTAAAGAACCCTCACAATGAAGGCAAACAATACAATAAGGAGGCCGATATGAATTTTGTAAAAGTTGCAAAAACAAGTGAACTTACCTCAGGAAACAAAAAAAAGGTCAGTTTGGAAACACAAGAGATCATGCTGGTTAATCTTGAAGGCACGTATTATGCGCTGAATAACAAATGCCCGCATATGGGAGGATCACTCGCCGATGGCATTCTGGAAGGAGACCAGATTACGTGTCCCAGGCATGGCGCCGGGTTTAACGTAAAGACCGGCAAAAATCTTCATGATGCCAAAATTCTATTTGCTAAAATGAAAGTCAAAGACGCACAAAGTCTGCCTGTTAAAGTGGAAGGTGAAGATATATTAGTAGGAATGGAATAGAAAGCGAAGGATGGCCGGTCGGAGGGGAAAGGCCCTTTGGCCGGCTGTTTTAATTTGAGGACATCTTGAGGGGGGGTAAAGAAAATGTTCTGTAGAAACTGCGGATACAAGTTAAAGGACGATGCTCAATTCTGCATTAACTGCGGGATGAAGGTGAACACAAAGACAAATGCATCACCTGCCCAGAGTCCGCCGGTGCAAATGCGCCCGGGCACACAGCAGCAATCTGTACTTCAGCAGGTGCTGCAATCCTTCTGCATACACTGGGCATCTGCATATTTACTCCCTGCAGCTTACAGGGTTATCCCTATACGGCGGCGTTCTCGGCGCGCTGCTGGCCTTTGTTGTCTGGACGGCAGTCCGTCGGAGGAGTCCCTTGCCAATTCTCGACGCGCTGGTACTTCCATCGGCAGTTGCCTTTGCCCTGGCCCGTGTCGGCTGTTTTCTTAACGGATGCTGCGCCGGAAAAGCAACGAATTCATTCCTGGGAGTAGTGTTTCCTTCCAAACAGGCAGGAGAGCAATTCACGGGTATCCTGGCTCTTTTGGGTAAAAGCAGTGTCGCCGTCTACCCGACGCAGCTGTTTGAAATGTCCCTGGCACTCTTAGGACTCATACCTGTGATGTGGCTGTATTTCCGGAAAAAGCCCCGCGCAGGGACAGTCTTCCTTCTATATGGAATATGGTTCACCGCAATGCGCTGGGCGATACTTCCGCTTCGAAACCTGCCGTATTCAGAAACGGTTACGCAGGTTTTCCTGCCTTTGCTGTACGGCGGTCTTATCGTTGCGGGAATCGCGCTGCTTTGGTGGCCTTCAGGCAGAAAATTAAAGGGACGCATGCAAGATACGGCTGAAAACTGACTTCTTTTACTGTATTATGGAACATGCAATACAATAGTAAGGAAGGCCAATTTTCATGAACGAAAGACATAAGAAACTGCTGGACACAGCAGCACAGACAGCGGCAATTCTTTTTGTGCCTTTTTGCACACTCTATTTTGAGCTGCTTTTTTCGCTGATACTGAAATACCGGCTGACTTTGTATGATATCGGATTCTCTATTTCGACTGCTGCGCTTCTATCGGCGGTTTCTTTTGCATTCAAAAGCAAACGTATTCATTTTGTGCTGCAGGGCATCTTCACGTGTCTTTTGACGGTTGTTTATGTCTCGCAGTTCCTGTATTTCCGGATTTTCCAGACGCTCTATATTGTCCAGTCGATTGGCGGGGCAAAGAAGGCGCTGTCCTTTGCCGATGTTTTATTGGAAAAAATCAAAGAAAACGTTTTTGCGGTGCTTCTTTTCCTTGTTCCGATAATCCTGTTCTTTTCCCTGCAGCGGATATTTTTGAAAAAACTGAATTATTCTTTCAAACTTCCGCTTATCAGCCTTGCAGCATTCCTGGTTGTCGGTGCGGTTACAACCGGCGCGGTCCTTTATGATAAAGGCGGAGCACTCAGTCCCCGTTATTTGTATCTTAGCTCGTTTGTGCAGGATAAGGCACTGAATCAATTCGGTCTTCTGACGACGATGATGCTCGACGTGAAGTATAACGTACTGAACCTGCATACCGATGAGGATGAGACTGTTGATATAGGCGGTATTAAAATTGTTGAACCGGTATCCGCGGATACCGGTTCGGAAACAACGGCGATCGTTTTGGAGCCCTCCGCGGCAACTGCGGTACAGTCATCGGCAGGTACTTCGGAGACAACTCCGTCCCCGACTCCTACGCCGGTCGTATATGAACCGAATGTCATGGATGTTTCCTTTGATCTCGCGGCGACGGACGATAAACTGCTTCAGATGAACCAGTATTTTTCGCAGAAGGAACCAACCCTTCAGAATGAATATACAGGCATGTTTAAAGGGAAAAATCTTATCCTTCTGACATGCGAAGGTTTCTCAAAATATGTAATAGACCCCAAGCTTACACCGACACTCTATAAACTGTCGACGGAAGGGTTTGTGTTCAATAATTTCTATACTCCTGTCTGGGGCGTCAGCACATCAGACGGTGAATATGTCGCGACGACGGGCTTGATTCCGAAGGCGGGCGTATGGAGCTATACGAAGATTGCGGATAACTATATGCCGTTTGCTTTCGGGAACCAGTTCGCAGCTTTGGGTTATACAACAAAAGCATATCACGACCATACATACACGTATTACAATAGGGATCAGTCGTATCCGGCGATGGGGTATGACTATAAAGGGGTCGGAAACGGACTTGATGTCAAGGTTACCTGGCCCGAATCGGATCTTGAGATGATGCAGCTGACAGTTCCGGAATATGTAAATCTGGTACCTTTTCACATCTATTACATGACCGTGAGCGGTCACCTCCAATACAATTTCGGAGGGAACTTCATATCCAAAAAGAATAAGGACCTCGTAGCGGACCTTCCGTATTCCGAGCATGTGAAGGCCTATCTTGCATGCCAGATCGAGTTGGATAAAGCCCTTGAAAATCTTATTGCGCAGCTTGATGCAAGCGGACAGCTGGAAAATACCGTCATCGCATTTAGTGCCGATCATTACCCTTACGGCCTGACGACAGATGAATTCAACGAACTGGCAGGGCACGATCTAGAAAGCACTTTTGAAATGTACAAAAACGACTTTATCCTCTGGTCGGCCGATATGAAGGAACCTGTCGTGGTAGACAAGTACTGTTCGAGTCTTGATATTGCACCGACACTTTCCAATCTTTTCGGTCTCGAATATGATTCGAGACTCTATATGGGCACCGATATTCTTTCAACTAAAAGCCCGGTTGTCTGTTTCCAGGACAGAAGCTTTATCACTGACAAAATAATGTACGATGCAAACAGCCAGGAAGTATACAAATTGACGAATGAAGAAATAACGGAAGAATACATAAAGGACAGCATCAAGTCTGTGAATGATGAATTTAAATATTCCGCAATGATTATAGATCAGGATTATTATAGATATATCTTTCCTGCAAGCACCGTTGGGAGCTGAAATACAAACCCTGGATATCATCAAGGAACGTCCGAACCGCAAAGCTCCGGAAGTTAAAATTTGACCGAGTGAAAAAGCATGGGATTCAATCGGGTGAACTGGTCTTCCATAGCGCCCAACGGGCGCCATTCAAGGAAGGGAGTGTGTGTTTCGAGTAGATTCCGCAGGACCGAAGGTCCGAGGACCTGATCTTTTCCTTAGCGTCCGTAGGACGCCATGCAGGGAAGTAAGAATGCTTTTCGAGTAGATTCCGCAGGATTGCAACGCAATCCGAGGACCTGACCGAGTGAGAAAAGCATTCTTACTTCCCCGACCTGACCGAGTGAGAAAAGCATTCTCACTTCCTTAACTGCGCCGCAGCACAGCGTTTATCCGCCGGTATTCCCGCGGACTGTATGCCATTTTTTGCTTGAATACCCGCGAAAAATAGAATTCGTCCTGGAACCCCATGACGCCGGCAATTTCCGAAATGGTTCGGTTGGTTAACAGAAGCTGGAGGGCAGCCTGCTGTATCAGGCGACCCTGTATATACTGCTTCAGGGTGATGCCGTTGTCCTGGCGGAAGCGCCTGCGAAGCGTCTCATATGAACGGCCAAGTGCAATGCAGACATTCGATGATGACAACCCGGCTGACAGATGCTGATCGACATAGGCATAGATTTCCTGATAGGTATCTGCAAGAACGAGCCGGTTGCTTAAGTCAGGCAGGGAATTCCGGATAAAATCGGCCAGCGTATTGTAGGCGATGCCCTTGAGCGCGAGAAGGTCCGGCAGCTGCGCGCAGTGATATGCGGTAATTATCTGGCGAAGAAGCGGTTCGGGCAGCGGCAGCTGAAAGCACCGGTTGATTCCCTCCAGGATTTCCATTCCGGCATACCGCAGGGAAAAGTGAAAATAGAATTTTTCAATACGTCGCTCTGTGCGCAGATTCACCTCTGTATAAGGAGGAATCAGGTACATAAACCCCGGCAGTAAATCAATCCGTCCCTGTTCTGTCTCGAGCCATCCGTGATCGTCAATCATATAGTAGATCCGGCCAAAAGGGGACATTACCTTGAACTGATTCCACGCTCGATCGCCGATGAAATATCCGTGATCGAGGATTTTCAGGGAAAGTTGATTGACATGCGTTGTAAGTAGCTCGTTGCGCTCGATTCCGTGGGAATCTATTCTGTGTTTTTTCTCCTGTCTGATTGGTTCCTGTCGCATGGGCTTTTTGTCCCTCTTTTCCAGTTTATCCATGTCGTTTTTACATGTCGTTTTTTTGATAAAGAGATAAAGCGTAAACAGAATCGAATGTTTTTGGTAAAAAGTCATTCCTGTTTTTCCATAATGATACCAGAAAATCCATGTCTATATTGTAACGTGGTAGTAAAATGATAATCAGAATGACAATTCGGTCTGAAGTCAGCTGCTGCCTTTTTGGCAGATATAACTTTCCAGTACAGACGGCCGGATACTAAAAGCTCTTGAAAACCCGAAGGAGGTACCTATATGTCACATGTCAAAAACGAACCAGTGAATAAATTAATTGGACGCATGCCCAAAATCGGCATCCGTCCCTGTATTGACGGACGTCGTCTCGGTGTTCGCGAATCCCTTGAAGATCGTACAATGGGTATGGCACGTCAGGCGGCCGACATCATCACAAAGACTCTTCGCCATGCCAATGGTTTGCCGATTGAGTGTGTTATTGCAGAGAGCTGCATCGGCGGGGTAGCGGAAGCTGCTGCCTGTGAAGACCTTTTTGCACGGGAGAACGTTACCGCTACCCTGTCCGTCACGCCTTGCTGGTGTTATGGCACAGAGACTATGGATATGAACCCGCTGACCATTAAAGCAGTGTGGGGATTTAATGGCACCGAGCGTCCCGGCGCTGTATACCTCGCTGCCGTTATGGCTGCCCATGCACAGCGCAAGCTGCCTGCTTTTGCCATTTACGGACGTGATGTCCAGGATTCTACCGACAGCAGCATTCCGGAAGACGTCAGCGGCAAGATTCTTCTTTGGGCAAAAGCGGCTATTGCAGCCGGCACCATGAAGGGCAAATCCTATGTCAATATCGGCGGTCCCTGTATGGGAATTGCCGGATCCTATATCGATGCCCAGATGTTCCAGGAGTATTTCGGCCTTCGTGCCGAATGGCTTGACCAGGTTGAAATTGAGCGTCGTATAGCCCGCGGTATCTTCGATCCGGAAGAATTCGCCAAAGCTAAAGCCTGGCGTGAAAAGTACTGCATTGAAGGTAAGGATTACAACGAAGGCAGCGCATTTATGCACAGCCGTGAAGAGAAGGATGAAGAATGGCTGCGCGTAATTAAGCAGACTATGATCATCCGCGATATCATGATTGGAAATCCGCGTCTTGCGGAGCTTGGCTTTGCTGAAGAAGCTGCCGGACGCAATGCAATTGCCGGCGGTGTCCAGGGCCAGCGTCAGTGGACCGATCATTTCCCGAATCACGACTATACGGAAGCTCTTTTGAATTCCTCCTTTGACTGGAACGGCATCCGTGAGCCGATGGTTCTGGCTACGGAGAATGATACCCTTAATGCCATGTCCATGCTCTTAGGGCATCTGGTCAATGACTCGGCATCCGTTTTTGCAGATGTCCGTACCTACTGGAGTCCTTCTTCCATCGAGCGGGTTACCGGTTGGAAGCCTGAAGGACTTGCGTCCGGCGGCGTTATTCACCTGATTAATTCCGGTGCGGCAGCCCTTGACGGATGCGGTGCTATGAAAGATGATGCCGGCAAAGCTGTAATGAAGGCTTTCTGGGACATTACGGCTGCTGATGCAGATGCCTGCCTTAAAGCGACAAGCTGGAGTCCTGCGGATAATGGCTATTTCCGCGGCGGCGGCTATTCCTCTTTCTTTGAAACACAGACTGAAATGCCGGTCACTATGGTTCGCATGAACAAAATCGAAGGACTTGGACCCGTCCTGCAGATCGCCGAAGGGTACACAGCGGCCCTTCCGGAGAATGTCAGTAAAATCCTGCAGGATCGTACCAATCCGACATGGCCGACCACATGGTTTGCCCCGCGTACTACCGGTGAAGGTGCTTTTAAAGATGTTTACAGCGTCATGGCAAACTGGGGAGCCAACCATGGTTCTTTCAGTTATGGACATATCGGTGACAAGCTTATCACTTTAGCGAGCATGCTCCGTATTCCGGTATCGATGCACAATGTTGAAGAAGACCGTATTTTCCGTCCGCACGCATGGGCTGCTTTTGGAACAACAAATCCGGAAAATGCAGATTACCGTGCCTGCGAAACCTACGGACCGATGTTCGGGTAATACGTACCCTCTTGCGTTATACCCGCAAAATAATCCGCCGTTCTTCATGAAGAAGACGGCGGATTATTTTCTGTCTGGGGAAAAAATTAAAAACGGCAGGGCACGCAGTATTCAATGCGCGGCCTGCCGTCCGGATATCGGGAAAACATTACTGTCAGATCCCGGAAGTATCGAGGAAGTCCTTAAGTAAATTCATGCAGACATCTTTCCTGTATTCTGCGGAAATTCGGCCGGTGATGGGAACAATAGCCTGTTCAAAGGCTTTCAAATAGGCCGGTTTGAGGATTTTGGCCTCCTCAATCGTTTTGCCGGCCAGCATGGAATCGATATCATCAAGGCGAAGGACCACTTCACTGACGGCACCGAATGCGGTGGAGCATTTAATTATTTTACCGTCAGCAATATCCATTAGTCCTGCAAAACATACACGTGAAATCGCCTGTGCTTTCCTTGCACCCACTTTTTTGTAGTAGTAGCTGCACAGCGCGGTTTTGGGAATCAGGAGCTCCGTGATCAGTTCGTCCGGTGCAAGTGCCAGTTGTTTTCTTCCCACGTAGAATTCTTTGATGGGGAGGAGACGTTCACCTTTGCTGCTCATCAGGTGCACTACGGAGTCCGTTACAAAAAAGATCAATGCACTGTCCGCTTTCGCAGAACCGTTGCCGATATTTCCGCCCACCGTGCCAAAGTTTCTGATAGCCGGTGCTGCAATCTGCGACACAGCTTCCTTTAAAATGGCCGGGGTAAGGGGATGGTCCATCAGCTCCGTAAAGGTGCAGGAAGCACCGATGCGGATATATTGGGAATCCTCTGCAATCTGCTTGAGTTCAGGCACTTTGTTGAGAAACAGATAGTTGGCATCCGGGTCCGCATTTATCATCAGATCCGTGCCTCCGCCGTACGGGACGGCATCGTACATCGCGCGAAGTTCCAGCGCTTCCTTGAGTGATTGGGGAAAGTATCCGTTTACCATAATCCCTTGCCCTCCTCTGCCGCAGAAGTGATTGCATGCACTATCGCATTGTATCCGGTGCAGCGGCACAGGTTTCCGGATATACCGTCGCGTATTTCTTCTTCGGTGGGGTGGGGGTTCCTGGCCAAAACACACTCGGAAGCAAGGACCATGCCGGGTATGCAGTAACCGCACTGTACGGCGCTGACATCCGCGTATGCTTTGTCAAGCACGGCATAACGCTCCGTAACGGCGTATCCTTCTATCGTTACCACTGTGCTGCCATGCACACTGCCCATTGCGACCATGCAGGAGTTAGCGAGCTTGCCGTCGATAATGACCGAACACGCACCGCATTCGCCTTCGTTGCAGCCGCATTTTACTCCGAGTAATTTGAAGTTGTCCCGCAGCACATCAAGCAGCCTGGTACCGGAAGGGCCGTCGTAGGTTTCTGCTTTGCCGTTAAGCGTGAATGTAATTGTATTCATCGTTTTGCCTCCTCGCGTAATACCTTCATCGTATCTTCAGCCGAAAAAGGTATGTGGTTGAGATTAACTTCCAGCGCCTGCTCCATAGCCTCCAGATATGCTCCGGGAGCACCGACAAGGGGTATTTCCCCGGCGCCTTTTGCGCCATACGGTCCGAGGGGATACTTTTCAACATGCATGATTACGTGCATGTCGGGCACATCCATCGACGTCGGAATAATATAGTCGCTGAAACTGTTATTGCGTATGCGTCCTTTGCTGTCGGCATCTATCTGCTCAATCGATGCGTATCCGATCCCCTGCATGAATCCGCCCTCCATCTGTCCGACAACAATGTTCATGTCAATTGGGGTTCCGACATCAAACGAACCCCAGGCCCCGAGGATATTACTGAGTCCTGTAAAGGTGTCGACTTCGACTTCGATGGCACTGACCGACCATGCATATGTGGGATAAGCATCTCCCTGGAATTTATCCAGATAGAAAGGTATGACGAAATCGGGTTCCTTAAAGTGTTCTTCGACAATCTGGTCTTCGCCGTCCACCCATCCGGCCAGGAGGTCTATGGAGGCCCTGCGCAAAAGTTCACCGACAGTCATCAGGGAGCGGGATGCTACCGTAGGTCCGGAATCCGGTACCCTGTCGGTGTCGGGATTATGGATGATGACCCTTTCCATCGGGATATTCAATTCCTGTGCGACGATTTTCGAAAAAGTGGTCTTCAGGCCCTGGCCGATATCCGAATTTGAGGCGAGTATCTCCACGGTGCTGTCGGGATATTTGTGCAGTTTGACAACTGCTTTTATATGGTCACGTTCCCCGGAACCGGTGAAACCCGCGCCGTGAAAAACCATGGACATGCCGATTCCCCTGCGGTACCGTCCTGTCTGCATCTGATATTTCTTTTTCTTCTCCCTGAAATTACTTGCCCGGTCAACCTCTTCAATCATTTCCGGAATAGGTACTGGGAAGTGATACTTGCCGCCTGTTGAGGTGGCATCACCCTGTCTGACAATATGTGCCTGCTTAAAGGCAAGTGCATCAATTCTCAGATCCTTTGCGATGTGATCCATCATCATCTCAACGGCAAAGAACGTCTGGGGTGCTCCGAATCCACGGAATGCGCCGCTTGGAACGGTGTTGGTCTTTACCGCGCGTCCATGTACCTTAAGATTATCAACTTTGTAGATGCCGCTCGCACAAATGATGCCGCGCTGTAAAACTACCGCGGATAATGTCGTGTATGCACCGCCGTCAAACGTCACGTCGATATCCATTGCAGTGACGCGGCCATCTTTGACAGCCACCTTGTATGTGCTGAGGGAAGGGTGGCGCTTGCTGGTAAATTCCATATCTTCGCGGCGGTCGAATATGACCCTGACGGGTTTGCCGGCCTTATAAGCCGCAACGGCAACCTGACACGCAAGTATCGAAGGGTATGCCTCCTTGCCGCCAAAACCGCCTCCGGTGGTGTCCTGCCTGATCTGGACACGGCTGGCTTCAAAACCCATCGCCCGGGCTACTGCCCCATAGATATAATAGGGGCACTGCATGGAGCCGTGAACGGTAATCCGGCCATCGTGCGGCTCGCCAATCATTCCCTGGGGCTCGAGATATGCCTGTTCCTGGCGGCCGGTCCTGAACTGCTCCGTATATATTTTGTCGGCCTGTGCAAAGGCACTTTCCACATCGCCTTTTCCGTAATGGTAATCAAAAAATATCTCTGCTGCAGGATCGCGGACATCAAAGACAGGTGTCAGATCCTCATATTCAACCCGGATTTCCGACAAAATGCGCTTGACCTCGTTCTCATCGGGGCCTACTACCATAAGAATCGGATCACCGATGTATTCTACAGTCTGATCGGCATATACAGGAGTGTCGTCCATGACAATATGGACGAGGTTTTCGCCGGGGACATCGTTCTTATCTACAACCAGATACCCTTCCGGCAAGGCAGGAATCTGTACATTCATTATGCGGGCCCTGGCTCTGGCGGAGTGGAGAAGCCTGCCGCAAAGTACGCCGTCCGTGGGGTAATCACTGACATATTTTGCCTCGCCGTTCATTTTGCGGGGATGATCTTTTTTGGTAACCGACTTGCTGATGTTCATATATTACGCCCTCCATCTTGGTGTATCTGTCCAGGTGCCGGATCGTTTTCTTTCTTTTTGTTTTGCATATACTGTACCAGTCTGCTGTAATCTTCCATTGTATCCGCATCGATCTGACATCCTGTATCTTCGACAGGAACGGATGCCATTTCCTTATCATATTGCCGCCAGATTGCCTGCAGTCCGCCTTCGCCTTCAAAAGCAAGGATGCTTTCCATGAACGCACCGGAAATCAGGGGAGGATGCTTGCGGTGCCCGTCGATTGTCGGGAAAACAACCAGGGCGTTTGTCTGCATCATCACTGCGCTGAGTGCACAGAAAGTTTTTTTGCCCACCGCGGGCATATCGCCCGGCAGGAGAAAGAAAGCATCACAGGCCGGAAGTGACCGTATTCCGATTTTGACGGAGGTCAGCATATCCGTTTTGTCATATTCTGTGTTATAGGCAAGCTTCACAAGTGATCCTTCGTATCGGCTTTCTATCAGGGCAGCGACTTCCGTAGCCCTGTAACCGAGTACGACGGTAACAACGTCAACGCCTGCATCCAGCATGCTGTCAATACTGTGTTCAATCATTGTCTTTCCTTCGAGCTGCATCAGCGGCTTAAAGTCGCCCATACGGCTCGAAAGACCTGCTGTCAGAATAAGTCCGTTTATTTTCACTGTCCACCTCTGCCTGATGCTATTTTGCAGGCTTTTTATAGTAGGTATCCTGAAGGGGAAGAGATTGTCTGAACTTGCCGTCCAGTCTGTAATAGGCATGTGCACATGCTGGCGCCGTCGGGATCAGGCACAGCTCGCCGACTCCCTTGGCACCGTTTGCATAGGGTATCTTCTCGCCGGACGACTGGACAAGCCTGACTTCGATTTCGGGAACGTCCGTTGCACGCATCAGGCCCAAAGTGCCGAATTTGACTTGCGGGTAACCGTCTTTCACTGGGAAATCTTCAGTGAGCGCATAACCAAGACCCATTACGACACCGCCTTCGATCTGGCCTTCCACTGACTGAATGTTCGTAGGCGTTCCGACATCATAGGCGGCAGCGACTTTTTGCAGTTTGCCGTTTGCGTCGAGGATGACAACCTGCGCGGCATAACTGTAACTGACGTGGCTGACAGGGAATTCCTTGCTACTGCCCATCGGATCTGTAACGGCCGAAAATTCACCGTAGAATTCCTGCCCCTGGAGGTCTGCAAGCGTTTTGCCGGCTTTCAGCTCGACGTTCAATTTCTCCGCAGCGCGTCTTGTGGCTTCCCCGGTCATTACTGTCTGGCGGGAAGCCGTGGATGTGCCGCTGTTTGGCGTACGTACTGTATCAGGTCTTTCGACAAACGTCAGGGCGGGGTCAAGACCTGTTTCTTCACACAGCATGTGCGTACACATTGTTGCTATGCCCTGTCCCATGCAGGATGCGGATGTACGGATATGGATAATGCCGTTTTCAATGGAAAGGAGGCATTTACCAATGTCTTTGAGGCCTACTCCGGTACCGCTGTTCTTGAATGCACAGGCGATGCCGGCATAAGGACTGCTTTCGTATACGTCCCGGACCGCATCGAGGCATTCCGCCATGGCGCAGTCGGTGCCTGCAATCTGTCCGTTCGGCAGGATCTGTCCGGGGCGTATCGCGTTTTTGTAACGCATTTCCCACGGTGAGATTCCGGCCATTTCGGCCAGCAGATTGATGTTGTTTTCTGTTGCAAAACAGCTCTGCGTAACGCCAAAGCCGCGGAATGCGCCGCCAACGACATTGTTGGTGTAAACAGAGATGCCGAGGATGTCGATATTCTGATAATTGTACGGACCGGCCGCATGTGTGCAGGCGCGCTGCAGGACAGGTCCGCCGAGGGAAGCGTATGCACCCGTGTCGGCGATGAGGATCGCTTTCATTGCGGTCAGATTGCCGTTTTCATCACAGGCCGTGGTGAATTCCATTTCCATTGCATGACGCTTGGTATGGTAATTGAGGCTCTCCTGACGGGAGAACTTGACCTTGACCGGTTTTTTGGTGTACCAGGCCATAAGCGCTGCATGATGCTGCACGCTCATGTCTTCTTTGCCGCCGAAGCCGCCGCCGACGAGCTTGGACTGGCAGTGCACCTTTTCGACGGGAATGTCGAGCATATGTGAAATTTCGTGCTGTTCATCATAAACAGACTGCGAACCGGTGTACAGCAATAATCCATCAACCCCGTCCGGCATGGCAATCGCACATTCGGGTTCCATGAATGCGTGGTCTGTAAAGGGAGTCTTATATTTGCGGGTTACTATGTATTTGGAATTTTTGATGGCAAGATCTGCATTACCCCTTTTCAATACTTCTTTGCGCATAATGTTGCCGGAGGAATGTACGAGAGGGGCATCCGCCTTGAGTGCATCAAGGGGGTTGGTCACAGGCTTCAGTTCGGTATAGTCAACCTCAACGAGGCTTACGATTTCATCGAGCGTTTCTTTTCTGGCGGAAGCAACAAGTGCGAGCGCATCGCCTATGTAGCGTGTCGTACCGCCTACGGGAATCATTACGTCCCAATCCATAACAAGATGTCCGATCTTCTTATTGGGAACGTCTTCGGAGGTGAGGATCCGGACACAGTCGGGATGGGCCAGTGCTTTCTCAAGGTTAATGGAATTTACGACGGCACGCGGGTATTTGCTTCTGACTGCCTTGGCAAAAATCATGCCTTCGACCACTACATCATCTGTAAAGTCTCCGGTGCCGAGGATCTTTTCCTGTGCATCGACACGCTTAAAACGCGTGTTCATCTTTGCCTCGGTCTCGCGGGCGGGAACAGGCAGGTTTTCACGGAAGAGCCTGGCTGCATCAAGGATGGCTTCTTCAATTTTTTTATATCCGGTACAGCGGCAAATATTGCCTTTAATCGATTGTTTGACTTCATCGAGGGTAGGATTGAGGCCTATATCGAGAAGGCTCTTTGCGGAGATGACCATGCCCGGGATACAGTAGCCGCACTGTACGGCGCCGGCCTCGGCAAAGCAATGGACATAGACTTCTTTTTCACGGTCGGTCAGTCCTTCCACGGTGATGATCGACTTGCCTGCAAGTGTGCTTACCCTGGGGATGCATGCTTTGACTTTTTGTCCGTCGATCAGCACGGTGCAGGTTCCGCACGCGCCTTCGCTGCAGCCGTCCTTGACAGATGTTATTCGAAGGTCATCGCGCAAAAACACGAGTAACTTTTTGTCTGTTTGAACGGTTACTTCTTTTCCATTAACCTGTAGGACAAACATACATATGCCTCCCTTATTATAATGAACGGATGATTTCATTATAGGAACCGAGGCATCGTTATGCAAATTCTTTCCCAAAAGAACTAGCAGGGAACTTACAGGATAGCTGTTTCACGGAAGATCCTGTTGAATTCATTTTGCGAATAACGGAATACATTATCCTCGAATTCCTGAAATGCTTTCAAAAACAGGAAGCCCTTTTCGTTCAGTTCCGTTTTGCCGCCGTGACTGCCGCCCTGGCGTCTTTCGATGATGGGATAACCTAGTTCTGCCTCCAGTATATTGAGCATATCCCAGGCCTTGGCATACGAAAGTGCCATCTGGTCACATGCCGTGCGGACGGAATGTGTGTCTGCGATCAATAGGAGGAGAAGCTTTACGCGCCCATTAAAAAATAGTGTTTCCTTTTCAATGCTGATACGCATAAACGGATGAAGGATGGCCCGGTTATGTGAATCAAGGTACGCGTTGAGGCGTTCCGGATTCCAGACACTGCTGATGACGCCCTCGTCTTCCACCTCAACCCATTTTCTTCTGTGTTCCATGGAGGCCACCGCGCCCCGCAGTCCATTTTCCCCTTTGTATGCAAGGATTGCAGGGATTATGGAAGAAGAAAGCAGAACCGGATGCCCGCCTGCCTGCCTGTATGAGGGAGTGACAATTTCATAATCTGTATTTATCAATAATTTCAGGGTGTCAGGTGTGAACATCGGGACATTCACGGGAGCGAAAGCTACCCGTTCGCACTTGTCCTGAAGATAGGAAAGACCGATTTTGACAGACTCGAACAGCGAAGGCGCTTCATTGTTTGCATTCTGCAGGAATATCACGCCGTAATCCGACAGCTGGGATTTGACCTCATCTTCGGCTGCTCCCGTTACGATGACAATCGGGAAAATGCCCGCCTGCTGAAACGTCAGTACGATGCGTTTGACGATCGGTATGTGACCAATCCGCAGCATCGGGTACGCATCCTTTTTACTGGCAGCTGCGATTATCCCGCCGACCTTGCTGATCTTCATGCACGGTCACGTCCTTTCCGTTTATTTCACACGGTTTCCTGCAATGTATTTTTCTTTGACGTTTCTTTCATCGGAAAGAAATATCAGCCGCTCAAGCCGCTCAAGCGGTGTAAGCTCAGAGGGAGACGGGAGGTTTGCGTCATCCAGTACAACCGCATCAAAATCATATCCTTTTTCAAAAGAACCGACGTTGCCAAAAAATTTGCCGCCGCCTTTTGTCGCAAGATAAAAAACTTCTGGGATAGTAAGCGGCTTATATGCATCATCCATAAGTTTCCAGCGAAGCTTCGATACGGCAACAGCGTCTGCCATAACACGGAACATCGACAGGGAGTACCCTCCGGCAACATCCGTGCCAAGGCCGACTGGAAGACCCATTTCGAGAAATTGACGGACGGGAGCTGCTCCGGATGCAAGGTTGGTATTGGACTGCGGGCAGTGGGCGATGAAAGTGCCGCGCGTCCTGAGTAATTCCAATTCGTCCGGGCTCAGGTGGACACAGTGTGCCATAATGCATGCCTGCTCATTTCCCAATAGTGAAAACCGGTCATACGATTCAGCATAACTATTTGTGTCAGGGCATAATTCCCGTACCCAGGCAATTTCCGCATCATTTTCCGACAGATGTGACTGCACCGGGAGGTTTTCCGACACGGAGAGCGCGCCGAGCTCCTGCATCAGGGAATCGGAACAGGCAGGGGTATAACGCGGGGTCAGTATGGGGGCAATGTTCTTATATTTTCCCGCAATATTATCGAGCCATCTTTTCGTGTCCGCCATGGACTGGGATGCGCTTCCTTCACAGAGATAAGAAGGGCTGTTGCGGTCCATGTTCACTTTCCCGACCATGGCCCGGATGCCTGTGCGCTCAAGAATATCCATCAAAAGAATCGTTGCATCAACGTGTATGGTTGCGAAAACACATGCCCGTGTTGTTGCACCGGCCAAAAGATCGTCAGCAAATATCTGATACGCTTTTTGGGCATACTCGAGATCGGCGTATTTTGCTTCTTCCGGGAAAGCATATGTCTGCAGCCAATCGAGAAGCTCCCGGTCCATTCCAAGGCCGCGGAATGCATACTGCGGCGCATGGACATGCAAATCAACCAGCCCGGGAATGATTAAACTGTCTCCTTTGTCTTCCACTGGAATTTCCGAATAACCGGAAGGAAGGGTCTGGAAAACGCCCTCGACTTTGCCGTCGATGCATAGCAGGTAATGATTTTCGGCAGAAATGATGGTGTCCTTATCTTTGCAATACAGAATGTTTCCCTTTAACGCGAAAACGTTTGGTTTTGTGCTCATAGCAACACCCTTCTTTTTACTGGTTAGTCTGATGAATTTTGGTTCCTGTATTTCCTTTGATACCGTCCCTGGCTTTTTCAAGAAGGGTAATCAAAGCAATGCGTCCGTCTTTCGAAGATGCGAACCGGACGGCCGCCTGAACCTTGGGCAGCATGGAACCGGGAGCAAACTGGCCCTCTTCCATATACTGCTTTGCTTGAGCTGTCGAAATATCGCTCAGCCACTCCTGATCCGGTTTCCCAAAATGAATCGCGACCTTTTCCACTGCAGTCAGAATGATCAGATAATCCGCATCCAACTGCTCGGCAAGAAGACAGCTTGCAAAATCCTTGTCTATAACGGCACTGGCACCCTTCAGATGATTGCCCTGGAGAGTAACCGGGATACCGCCGCCGCCGCAGGCTATAACCAGCTGTCCGGAATCAAAAAGCGAACGTATCGCGCCGATTTCGATAATTTCCACTGGCATCGGAGAGGCGACGACACGGCGGTAGCCTCTTCCGGCGTCTTCTTTCATGACATATCCATATTTGCTTTGTGCCTCAGCTGCGTGCTTGGCATTCATGAAGTGACCGATCGGTTTGGAGGGATTCCGGAACGCAGGGTCGTTTTCATCTACCCGTATCTGTGTTACGACGGTAGTAACAGGGATGTTATGCATCTCCCTGTTGTAAAGCTCCTCGCGCAGTGCGTTCTGCAAATCATATCCGATATATGCCTGGCTCATGGCAACACAAACGGACAGGGGGGTATTGGGCTGGCTTGGCTCTTCCCTCGAAAGGGCGGCCATCGCGTTGCTTATCATACCGACCTGCGGTCCGTTTCCGTGTGTGACGACCACATCACAGCCTTCTTCGATTAAGTCAACAATTGCTTTGGCTGTGCTCTGTACGGCTGCCATCTGTTCAGGAAGTGTGCTGCCAAGCGCATTGCCGCCTAAAGCGATGACAATCCGTTTCTTCTTGTCCATATCAATTTCCTCCATCACCGGTTACTTCAAAGCGACGATAGCTTCCACTTCACAGAGGACTTTTTTGGGAAGTTCCTTGACGGCAACACAAGAGCGGGCAGGGTTTCCAATAAAATATTTGCCGTAGACCAGGTTGAAAGCAGCAAAATCTTTCATGTCCGCCAGGAAACAAGTGGTTTTGATTACGTGCAAAAAGGATGCGTTCTGGTCCTTCAGTATAGCTTCCATATTCTTCAGCACTTGTTCTGCCTGCTCCTCGATGGTAGTTCCGACAATTTCCCCTGAGGCGGGATCCAGCGGTATCTGACCGGACGTGTACAGGATATTGTTAAAAACGACTGCCTGGGAATAGGGGCCGATCGCGGCAGGGGCTTTGGGGGTACTTACATATTTCAGCATTTTTTTATCCTCTCGGGTGACGGCATTATTTTGGGTGACCACATTCGTTTGTTGGTGATTACATGACTCTCGGGATGTTGTTCTTTTCCAGTTTGTCCATAAGGGAGGCAGGGTCCTGGAATTTGCTCAAGACAATCATGGAGGCGATTACGTAAGGCTTGAAGCTTGCCTGCTTGTAGAGCGGAATACGATAACGGTCAAATACGGACGCATCGACCTCTCCGTCCGTGCAGCTCACACCGGAAATATCGGCCGGCAGGCAATGCAGGTAAAGGGCTTTTCCGTCTTTGGTCGTCTTCATCAATTCTTCGGTGCAGGCCCAATCCTTGTGCTCTGCATTTTGGTCAAGAAGCTCTTTTTCCAGGGCTTTGATGCCGTCAAAATCGTTATCACCATAAAGGGCTGTGCGTTTTTCCATTGCAGCAAACGGAGCCCAGCTTTTCGGATACACAATATCGGCGCTTGCAAATGCATCAGCCATACTGTTTGTTCTCCTGAAAGACCCGCCTGATTTCCGGGCGTTCATATCGGCGACTTCTTCGACTTCCGGCATGACTTCATAGCCTTCCGGATGTGCCAGTACTACTTCCATGCCCATTCGGGTCATCAGTCCGATTACGCCCTGGGGAACGGATAATGGTTTGCCGTAGGAAGGGGAGTAGGCCCATGTCATCGCAAGTTTTTTGCCTTTCAGGTTTTCGACACCGCCGAATTCATGGATGATATGAAGCATGTCGGCCATGCACTGCGTCGGGTGGTCGATATCGCACTGCAGGTTAACCAGTGTGGGTCTCTGTTCCAGGACACCGTCGCGTTTTCCGTCCTGGACGGCCTGTGAGACTTCTTCCATATAGGCGTGGCCCTTGCCGATATACATATCGTCACGGATGCCGATGACGTCCGCCATGAAGGACACCATATTTGCCGTCTCACGTACAGTCTCACCATGGGCAATCTGTGACTTGCCCTCATCAAGGTCCTGGACCTCAAGGCCCAGCATGTTGCAGGCAGAAGCAAAGGAAAAACGGGTGCGGGTGGAATTGTCGCGGAAAATGGATACGCCGAGTCCGCTTTCGAACACTTTTGTGGAAATGTTGTTTTCGCGCAGGTAACGCAGGGCATCTG
>Ga0209125_1001248_pt1 | contig 24911 bp, 21 predicted proteins | sample BarGraIncub1131A_FD_184503 | JGI IMG/M metagenome (GOLD analysis project Ga0209125, IMG submission 184503) | Arctic peat soil microbial communities from Barrow, Alaska - Barrow Graham LP Incubations 11-31A (SPAdes) (version 2) | ecosystem: Environmental > Terrestrial > Soil > Wetlands > Peat... | reverse complement strand
CCAAGAACAACAAACCTATCACACATTGCCAACAATTCAGGGTATTCTGAGGATATCATTACTATGCTCAGTCCCTTATTGGCAAGTTCCTCCATGATTTTGTATATTTCCGCTTTTGCTCCAATATCAATGCCGCGTGTTGGTTCATCCAAAAATAGCACCTTCATTTCTGTGAGCAAGGATTTTGCGAGTACAACTTTCTGTTGATTTCCACCACTCAGACTCATGATGCTACTTTTATGATTAGGAGCTTTTATTCTCAGACTGTTAAAATATTTTGTTATATTCTTCAGTTCGCTAGAACGGTTAATGAACAAACCTTTGGAAATTCGTTTTAGAATAGATAGAGTCATATTTTGACCAATATCCATGGTTTTCACAATTCCGTCTTTTTTTCTATCCTCTGTGAGAAACCCAAGCCCATTCTGAATGGCATCCATCGGATTTTCGATATCACATTTTATATTATTAATGTAAACTTCGCCCTTCTTTTTGGGCAAGGCTCCAAAAACGGCTCGCAACAATTCGCTTCGTCCAGAACCAACGAGTCCGGCAAGCCCCAATATTTCGCCTTTTTTTACTGAAAAAGAAATATTTTCTGCTATAAGTTTAGGCGAGTTCGGATGCTGAACGGTGAATCCCTCTACTCGCAAAATTTCTTCGCCAATGACTCGCCCTTCCATGGATGGATACATGGAATCAAGTCGTCGACCAATCATATCTTCAATTATTTTTTCTGGAATAATCTCAGATTTTTTATGTGATGAGATATATCGGCTGTCACGCATAACAATAATATGATCGGAAATGCGAAACACCTCATCAAGCTTATGGGAAATATATATGCAGGATATTTTTGTCTTTTGGAGTTGGTACAGTATTCCAATCAATAACTCAGTTTCGCTTTCTGTTAATGCTGACGTTGGTTCATCAAGTATCAAAATCCTTGGATTTCTTACCAAAGCACGTGCAATGCAGACCAGCTGTTGAACACTTGCGCTAAGGTTTCGCATCGTAGCGTCAATATCTAAATCTAAATCCAGCAGATGTAAGACGCTCTTAGCTGTCTCTCTTGTTTTCTTCCAGTCAATCAAACCAAGTTTCGTTTTTGGCATAATACCCAGCATTATGTTTTCTGCAACCGATAAATCGAGTTCAACGCTAATCTCTTGGTATATCATGGCAATACCAGCCTTTTCAGCTTCGCCAGTTGAAGTAAGCTTCACAGGCTGACCCGAAATTTCAATCTCTCCTGAATAGGAACCATAAGGATAGTCACCTGCCAATATTTTCATCAGTGTAGATTTTCCAGCGCCATTTTCTCCGCAGATTGAAAGTATTTCGCCCTCTTTCAGAGCAATACTCATATCGCTAAGAGCAACTATACTTTGGAATTTTTTTGTGATATGTTTCATTTCCAGAATGTATTCTGAAGCCATATTGTCGCCCCACTCCCATTTTTTAAAAGGTTATTATTTGCTTGCTTTTGCGTTGGATTCAGCTAGTTTGCGCTTATATTGGTCAATTATTACAGCAATAACAAGAACTGCTCCTATTACCAATTTTTGATAATATACATCTACCTTCATTAGTGTCATACTATTTGCAAGCATACTCATAAGTAAGGCACCGACTGTTGTTCCGAGAATTGTTCCGCGTCCTCCAAATGTACTGGTTCCACCGATGATGCAAGCGGCAATTACATTCATTTCATACGTTTCGCCTGTGTTTGGTTGTGCTGATCCAAGGCGCGAAGCCATAATAATGCCGGCAATTGCTGCCATCATTCCACTTATTGCGTATACCATCATTTTTACATTGTCGATATTTATTCCTGATAGTTTAGCAGCCTCCGGATTTCCACCAATGGCGTAAACAGATCTACCGAAAGTTGTTCTAGTCAAGACAACATGAAAAATTATGCACAATATAACACAAATGATAACTATTGTTGGCAATACAAAAACTGCATTCTGCTCAATTGCTTGAAACTGCTTGGGCAATGGATAAATGGGAAGACCCTTTGTGCTCACATAAATAAGTCCACGAGCCATATACATCATTCCAAGAGTCATAATAATTGGAGGAATATTGAACTTTACTATTATTTTACCGTTAATCAAACCGATTACTATACCAGCTAAGATGGCCGCAATAATACTCAGCCAAATGGGAAGATTCAGTTTCACCATACAAAATCCTACTGCAAAGCTTCCTAAGCCAAGTACTGATCCAACAGAAAGATCGAGACCGCCAGCTATCAAAACCAACGTCATTCCAATGGCAGGAATTAGAATGAATCCAGATTGCCTTAATATATTAGTAATATTTTGCGTTGACAAAAAAACCGGGTTTACAAACTGAACAAAGATTGCAAATATAATGGTTGGAACAATAATTCCGCTCTCTTGCAGATTCCAAACTTTCTCCAATGAATTTAATAATCTTCTTCCAAAAGAAAATTTTTCTTTTCCATTACCGTTATTTATTGATTCATTTTTTGTTAGGCCTTTTATTTTGTTCATTACATTGATTTCCCTTCTAATAAATATCTTTTTCAAAAGAGGATTTCCTCAAGTAAAACGGTGCGCTGTTCTGCTATTGATATGTAACACGCTTCTGCACAAGCGATTGAAATGGAGTGATCTTCTGCTGTAACCTCTGGCTGGGAATGTTCCTCAATAGTACAAAGCAAATTTGCCATGGTGCCTATAAATGCATCTGGAAACCATGCAGTATCCCATTTAGGTTCTAGCCAAAGGTTGGGATACTTCTTACAGGTTGCTTTAAAGGTGCTTGGACAAATTTCCGGATATTGGGGCCAACCTATTTCGCCAAGAGCCATTCCGTCAAGCCCTTCTACACGCCATCGAGAATATGTATCTTTTTTACAGGGTTCCCCTGGCCATGCCCAAACATCATCGAAGATTGTTGCCCTCATGCCATTTTCGTATTGGTAGGTAAGTTGAACAATTCCATCAGTGTGTTTAAACTTAGTACGTGGATCTGTTCTGCAAACCGCAGTGATTGCTTTGGGGTTTCCAAATAGATATCTTAAAATGTCCAACTGATGAATACTAAAGCTGAAAATGGTAAGTTTTTGATATTGTTCCAAAAAATTTTGCCAATGTGAAACTGCACGTTGTTCAAATGTTGCTAATACCGGATCTCCCATCAGGTTTTGATCAAGAAAATATTTTAAGGCTCGAATGGATTGATCGTATCTCATGTTAGAATTGACGGCTATGGGCTTTCCAGAATCCTTACCAAGCTGGACGATTTCTTTTGCTCCCTCATAGGTCATGAAGCTGGGCTTCTGGCACAAAATACCTTTTATGTGCGTCTTCGAACAAGCATATTTTACAATGTCTAACTGCAGGTGTGGAGGAACTGCAATATCAATTACCTCGATTTCCTCATCATCAATTAATTCATGCCAATCCGCATACACCTTTTTGAGACCATGCTGTGCAACCACTAAATTGCATTTTTCCACCGACAAAGATGAAATAGCCACAGGATTAAATCCAGCTTTTTTATACGCAACAAGATGACAATTTTGAACAATAAAACCTGCTCCTATAATGCCAATGGGGAATAATTTGTTCTGAGGAAGCTTGGGAAAGGTTGCGTCTTCAGTATTTTTGAGTAAGGCTTTGACATCCTTACCTTCTTGTTTCTGAAGATTACCCTCCAATGGAAACTCGTATTCCAAGTTTTTCACCTCGCTCCTTGTGTTTTTGCAAATCTTCCTTTTTCAACATTTTTTCTATCGGGAAAGAACAGCTTCTACCCAATCGCTCATATTTATCACTTCCAAGGGTGTGATAGGGCATAAGATCTACCCCAATAAATTTGTTTTCTAATGCGATTTCAAATACATAATTTATAGAAACATCATCATAGTTGAAGGTTGGAATCACCGGCATCCTCAGCGTTACTTTTTCAGGGCAATGGGATGCCAAATAATTCAAATTGTCAAAAATGAACTTATAATTTCCTCCAGTAACATCCGAAAGTTTTTTTTCATCCATATGTTTTAGATCGAACAAAAACAAATCTATAAGCTTGACTGCTTCTTTAAATTTCTCAGGCGAAACATCTCCGGTCGTTTCCACCGCTGTGTGAATCCCGTTTTGTTTGCATAACCGGAGTAATTCCAGCAGATTATCATACTGCACAAAGGGCTCGCCTCCTGAAAAGGTAACTCCGCCATTTGATTTTTCATAATAGTCTTTATCCTGAAGAATTAGTTGCATGATTTGCTCCGCTGTCATTTCTTCTCCAGAGATTGCAAGAGCATTACTGAGGCAATTTTCCACGCAGATTCCGCAGCCAGTACATTTGTTACGATCAAAAATCGGTTTATCTCCCCGAAAATCTACCGCAAATTGATCGCAAACCTCTTTGCATTTTCCACACCCGATACACTTTCTCGAAAAATGCATAAGTTGCTTTTTGATCTCCTGCGACTCAGGATTAGAGCACCATGGGCATCTAAGCGGGCATCCCTGCAAAAACACGGTAGTTCTGATTCCCGGACCGTCGTGAATGGCAAAACGTTCTATTTCCATCACATGTATTGTTTTGCCATTGTTGCCACTATTTGTCGTCATAAAGCACTCTACTCATCAATTCTTTTTGGATTTCCGGACTCAAGTCAACAAAAACAGCAGAAAATCCACTGACTCTAACAATCAAATCCGGGTAAAGTTCAGGGTGAATTACCGCATCCTCCAGAACTCCTTTATCCACAACCGTTACCATGAGTTGGCATCCGCCCTTGTCAAAGTAGGTTTGAAAGAGTGCTTTAATTTTTGCTCGGTTTTCGTTGAACATGGAAGGAGAAAATTTAATATTCTGAACCGAGCCAGCATGGTATTTTGCATCAAACTTCGCCAGAGAATTAAGCATCGCTGTGGGCCCTTTTATATTAGCTCCTCCTTGAGGATTGTTGGCAGGGTTCATGAACATTCCGCTGCGCCTCCCGTCAAGAGATGCCGCTGTTCGCAAACCCCAATCCGTATTCAGCTGATTGTTGCTTATCACAATTAAAAAATACTGCATTCCGCTCATGATCCCACGACTTCGCACCCCCTGGGCGACATGGTTGTACAGATCCACAGCCAGACTGTCCGCAGCGGCAATGTCATTTCCATACTTATCACAAGCCCAACAGGCTTTACGAATGTGCTCATAGCCGGCAAAATCTGCCAGTGCGGCCTCCTGAAGCTGTGCCAGGGTATATTGTCGGGAGTCAAATACCAGATGTTTTATGGCATACAGCGCATCCGAGGTATTGATATTGCCATACGTCTCGTTTGTTCCTCCCAAATATCGAACACCACCGTCAAGCAGTGCTTTTCCTCTCTCAATACAATCATCCATCAGTATGCTTGTAAAAAGGAATGAAACATGATCATTCATTACCTTATAGGAATGAAGTTGTGCCTGAATCGAAAGATCTAAATAGTAATCAAGGAATTTCTTGTAGTCTCCATAAAATCCCTCAAAGTTCTTGTAGTCGGACACAGGCTTAATAAAGACACCGCCATCCTTGCGTTTTCCATCCATTGGATCTATCCCGTCATTTAAGAATATAGTTAATAATTTTAATAAATTGATGCATACATTGGGTGTTCCTGTACTTTGTCCCTGAATAACAAACTCGGTGCATCCAAAAGGAACATATTGCTCAGCTGCTTTTTCATCGAGGCGCATTCCATATTGCACTGCTGGAATATTTACATCATCGTTATATAGGGTGGGATATGTGGCGCCGCCACCTAAAGCATCAAGGGCTTCATCCCAGATTTCATCGCTGGTATTTTTGTCAAAGCGAAGCGTAAATTGCGGTTCAACATAGCGACAGTTTTTTGCAACTTTCATAGCAAGATGCAAAAACACATCAGCTTCATCTGGATTTTTACGCCCGCGTCCGCCAACAACTATGCGTCCATTTACCGTAGTTCGCCGATTCTCAATCATCTTCCATAATGATTTTATATACTCATAGGCTTCGTTATGGGTAATACGATTCTCTTTTAAATCCTTGACAAGGTAAGGCCCAAGATAATCATCGAGTCTTCCGTAGTTAATTACTCCTGCCAATAAGGCAAATAACCAAAACAACTGCAACGCCTCATGAAAGGTCTCAGGAGGATCACTTTTGATTTTTTCTAAACTCCGATGCATCGTTTCTAATTCATTTTGTCGGTTTTTACTGGCAGAACTCCTTTGCTCAACAACTTTCGTTTGAAGAAATCCGGCACATTTTACAAAAAGGTCAAGGGAATCAAGAGATGCCTGATAAAAAATGTTATCTTTATCTGCATTCTGCTTATCCTTAATCTGACTGCGCAGACCTCCGATACCCAGTCGAAGTAGTTTGTGATAATCCAACATCATTCCCGAAAGTCTTGCCGTTGCAATCAGTGGATATTCACAGTCAATAAATCTTCCGATTGTATCGTCCGTCAGTACCTCGTTGCAATATATAGTTTTAATGTCATTTGAAAGCCAATAGTCATACAGAACGTCCACCCTTTTTTGATTTTCAACATCAAGAGTTTTTTGAAATTCACGAAGCTTCCCGAAAACACAATAGTGACCTGCCCCCCCTAAAGAAGTAACGGATCCAAATCCTATGGGAAGAAAATCAATTCTGCCTGCAATTTTGTCATCATGTTCAATTTTCCGAAATAGAACAGGGTAAATTTCCTGCAAACATCGGATTTCCCTTATTTCCTTTGGCTGCTCTGTGTTCATTTTATGAATATGGGTATATCGTTCCATGATTTCCAGCTGAACCATCGGAGATTTTTCACACGGGATTTTTTTGCTGACCTCAACATTCTGGATCCCATCAGGAGAAAATTTTGCCATATCATCACTTCTTTCAATTAACGCAGTCAAAAACAAACAGTAAAGATCAATGTTTGCTTCGTTCTACATCCCGCCAATTGCTCCGATAACCTGACATTAAATCCACAAACCTTTTGGCTGTCAGGTGTGGTCTTGTTATGGCACTGCCGACAACTACTGCATGAGCACCGAGGAATAAACATTTCATTGCTTCTTCCGGTGAGTAGATGTGACCTTCCATTATCATATAGGCTTCCTCTTTAAAATCTCGGCACATTCTTGCAAACTCTCTCATATCAGGATACTCAATGTTCATAGTGGCTTTTGTATATCCATAAAGTGTAGGTCCGACAATATCCGCACCTAAATCAATAGCGCGTCTGGCCTCATCATATGTTGAGACATCAGCAAAAATAATCGCGTCCGGAATCTCTTTCTTCAATTTAGGCAACAGCTCATATGCCAGAGTTCCTTCGTGTGTAACCTGATCAGTGCAATCGAGTGCAATGATTTCAGCTCCTGCTTCCCATACCTGAATAGCAGATTCAATGGTTGGCGTAATAAAGACATCCGTATCTTCATTCCATATTTTATATAATCCAATCAACGGAAGATCAACGACTTCCTTAATGGAACGAATCTGATCGGGTGTGTTTGCACGAATACCAACAGCGCCCGCCCACTTTGCCGACCGTGCCATATGCACAACAATATCATCCGTATAAACGGGATCATCTCTTTGTACCTGACAAGATACTATTAATCCATTTGTAAAAGAATCAAGAATTTGTTTTTTTCTCTGGTCTGTTGTTTTCATATTTGTACTCCTGTTTGTTGAAATTCAATATACTCGAATTATACACACTCGGTTTTTCAAAGTCAATCACTTTCTATCATATTTTATCTTTATTTATCTTTATTTATCTTTTTGTCTTGTTATGTTTAAACTGGTCGTATATACTAAAAAAATACAGGAAACTAATAAATTCTTCTAATTAATTCCAAATGATTATTTGCTGTTGCGGATGCGGGGGAGAAATTATGAATCAAATCGATTTGAAGTTAAACATCGAACCAGAATTACCAAAAAGAAAAGATTTTCGAATTGGCTGCATAGGTGCGGGCTTTATTATGAAAAACTGTCATTTGGTTTCTTATCAACAAGCAGGATTTAATCCATATGCAATTGCATCGCTTTCCTTAGAAGAAGCGCATAATACAGCCGAAATGTTTAATATTCCTAAAGTATATGAGACATGGCAGGAACTTATCCAAGACCGTGCAGTAGAAATACTGGATATTGCAATTCCACCGGATCAACAATTAGATGTGGTAAAAGAAGCAATAAAACACACTCACATAAAAGGAATACTATGTCAAAAACCATTAGCCATGAATTTAGATGAAGCAAAAGAAATTGTACGTTTGTGTGAGATCGCAGGGATCAGACTCGGTGTTAATTCAAATATGCGCTATGATCAATCCATGAGAGCATTAAAATGCATAATTGATCAGGATTTATTAGGAGATATTGTTTTGGCAAACATAGAAATGCGGGCAATACCTCATTGGCAGGAATTTTTAAAGAAGTATGACCGCATAGAAATATTAAATATGGGAATCCATCATATTGACATATTTAGATATTTATTTGGTGAACCAAATAAAATAACAGCTGTAACAAGAAAAGATCCCCGAACACAATTCGAGCATATTGATGGGATAAGCCAATATACACTTCAATATCAAAGCGGCCTGATGGCTACGAGTCTTGATGATGTCTGGGCGTGGCCAGGTGAGGGAACCGAGAAAGACATCTATATCAAATGGCGTGTTGAAGGAACAAAGGGGATGGCAAAGGGCACAATAGGGTGGCCTTCCTACCCTGAAAGAACACCCAGTACACTTCAGCTGACAAGTAAAAAGTTTCCCAATCAGTGGATAGAACCAAAATGGGATTCTGTTTGGTTTCCAGATGCATTTAGAGGCACAATGGCACAGTTACTGAGGGCCGTTGAAAACAAATGCGAACCGGAAATTAGTGGTAGAGATAATTTGAAGACAATGGCTGTAATTGATGCTTGCTACACTTCAATTACTGAAAGTCGATCCGTAATATTAGAATAGAGTAAATAATTGATGTACGGATTGGGTTCATCTAAAATATGCAGGATTATCGATCGCTACCAAGGAACTGGTTGAAATCATCAAACAAAACCCTGTCCAGACCCCTCCGCCTTATGAGAAACTGGTTGGAAACCTGGCAGGAAAATACACCAGATGAATCAACACTAAACACCGTCTGGTGTATTCCGTACATGAAGAAAAAAGCAATATTCATTCCTATAATTCCTATATAAATTAGCTGCCGAGCCGGCAGTTTCGCCTTATGGGAGTTTTCTGATCTTTTTAAATTAACCTGCCAGATATTCGGGGTGATTTTTAAAAAAGTAAACTATCATGTGAAGAATGACCAGGTGAAGATCTTCAATCTGTTCATAGCATATTAAAGGTACAATCAAAGCTTCCTCAGCGAAAGCTTTAATTTTGCCGCCGTCAAAACCAGCCAGCGCAACGATATGAGCCTTCTTGCTCTGAGCGTATTCACAAGCCCGGACAAGATTCGGCGAGCTGCCGCTGGCACTGACAACGATCAAAACATCCTCATCATTCATCAGATTAATCAGTTGCTGACGGTAGATCTCCTCGAAAGCGATGTCGTTACCTAAAGCGGTAATTTTTTCTATATTATCGCTCAGGGATATTATATGAAAACGACGCTTCCCTTCTCCCTGGACGGCATTTTTACCAAAGTCACAGACGAAATGATTAGCTGTTCCTGCGCTTCCTCCATTGCCAACGATAAATACCTGCCGTTCATTTTTATAGGCTTCACGCAGCATCTCGATTATTTTCTGAAACCTAACAGCGTCGATCTTCTTCATTGTCTCTACAAGTCCGTCCTGATAGTCTTTAAGAAATTCTGCAAACATAATTTTTCACCTCGCGTATTTTTGTATTTTTTTTGTTTCTTATTTGGTTTTTCCCTTATTTGGCTTTTTCTCTATTTGGGTCTGTACCCAATTTGTTCAGTCTTTGCACCGCAACCGCCGCGGCACCAAGTAAACCGCCGTCATATTTCAGCGTGGTAGGCTCAATAACCAGTATTCGGTTTGCCTGGCAGTAAATATTCTGCTGTACTGTCTTAACCAGGGATTCTTTAAAATAATCAAAAGCCAGAGAAATGCCGCCGCCTAGAATAACTTTCTCCGGATTAAGCAAATTACAGGCCGCCCCAATAACCTTGCCCAGATACTGTCCTTCCAAATCAAAGGTCTGCAAGGCTATGGCTTCTCCTTTGGCTGCCTGCCCGGCAATAAGCTGAGCACTGGCCGGCTGACCATCAATCTGCACTGACCCTCCCAATTCTTCGTAAGTTTTCACGACTCCCGGGCCGGCAGCATACATTTCCAGACAGCCTTTTGTCCCACATTTGCACTGACGTCCATTCTCAACAACTACGAAATGGCCTATTTCGCCTGCATTTCCTGAAGCTCCGTAATAAAGGCTGCCTCCGGCAAAAATCGCGCCGCCCACGCCATTGGATACAGTTACATACAAAAAGTACTCGGTATCCTTACAGGCACCGAAATACTTCTCGGCTAAGGCGCAAGCCTGCCCATCGTTGTCCAGGTATACCGGCAGCGCAAATTTCTGCTCCAGTATCCCAGCCAACGGCAGATTCTTAATCCCGGAAAAACTGGCTTCCACCCAAATTCCTTCCTCCGGATCAGCCAGGGCAGGAACAGTTACGCCAATGATAGTCGGCGAATACTGAGGAAAACGCTCTAATAGACTTTGCACCTTCAGGACTATTTCTCCAACGACCCCTTCAGGAGTCAGCTCCTGCCACTCATATCGCTCTCGATAGTAAATTTCTCCCTGACGACTTACAAAGCCGACCATGAACTTGGATCCGCCAATATCGATTGCGAGTATATTCTCTTTCATGTCAGCTCTCCCGTTCCGGGTTTGTTTCATTAAATATGGCGAGTACTTCCTTTTGATTGACTGTACCGGTAGTTCCAATCTTACGCACGGTTACCCCTGCGGTCAGGTTACCCAGGGCAGCTGCCTCCACATCTGACGCATTGGCGCAAAGAGCCGTAACAATTCCTGAACTGCAGGCATCTCCCGCCCCACAGACATTGATTTTACCTGATTGGTTAACAGGGGGTATCAGGGAGTAACCATCGTCATCTTTCACCAAAATTCCATGCTCTCCACAGGTAATAAAGACCTTACTGTTGGTTTGTTTACTGAAGGTATCCATGCAGTTACAGAGTAAAGTCATGTCGAATGCTTCGATCCGTTTCCCGGTTACCACCGTGGTAGCCTCCTTGTCATTGCACTTTAAAATGACATTCCTAAAGTCCTGGATGAAGCTTCTGGAATCTGCAAAGATCAGGAGTTCTGGAAATTCAGAACCCAATCTGGAAAGGGCATCTCGAACTTCTTTTGTAACAACACCTGTATTCTCCTCTGCCAATTGGTCCAGGACCATAACTGCATCTACTTTACCTGCGACTTCCCGCAGATTATTTATAATCCTCTCAACTAAAAGCCGGGGAGTGGTTTTGGTGTTTTTGTAATCAATGCGATTTCCCTCCTCTCCCTGCTGCCCTTTCCCAAAAAACAACGGCTTTTCGTACGTAGGAGTAATCACTTGCCCGCTTTTTATGACATAACCGATATCGATCCCCCTCTTCTCCAAAGCCTGGAGCACTTCATAGCCTTCCCCATCATCTCCTACAAGGCTGACTGCATACAGTGTTCCAACCCCCAACACACTCAGGTTATTCAGCACCGTGCCCGCCGCCCCAGCTTCGGGCCTTTTGGAAACAACTTGGTAAGCAACCAGTCCTGTCTCCACAGACAGTTCATCTTTTTCACGGTCTATATGAATCCACTTATCCAGGAATAAGTCGCCAATGACTGCAATTTTAATCTTAGAAAATTGATTCATTAATTCTTCCAGACGCTTAATCGTCATATCTCACACCTCTTTTAACTCAGCATGCAATAGTTTATAAGAAAGGGATGGAACCGTATCCTTATGGGAACCCTGTACATAATAACTTTCACCACCATCAGCTACTGTTCTGGACATAATCGTTTTCCAGGGTCTGAAATAATAGCGGGGATCTGACTTGGGCGGAGTCTCATTCACATTCTCGCCTTCCAACGGCAGCAAATCAAAAACTGCCGTGGTAAAGTTACAAATCTGTCTGCCTTGCTGCTTTGCAATATTTCTCGACATGGAAAGAGCCTTTAAGTAAACTTCAGGACCGGTTACGGCTGACCCGAAATTCAAAAACACGCCATGTTCCAGATTTTCAACTGTGTTGGCATAGATCAGAAAATCCGTGTAGCTGGCCTGCCCTAAGGCAGCACCGGAGGCGTTGGGCAGCTCGTGAACAATATCGCAGCCGATTCCTACATGAACCGTAACCGGAATCTGATTGCGGTAACCTGCCGCCAGCAAACTGTACTCTTTATAGGGGAAATTATTTTCTTCAATGAATTTACCTAAGGCCTCACCGAACCCGAGTCCCTGGGCTGCGCCTTCATTAATAGCCTGATTGTACAGACTATCTTCCTTCCAGAGTCCAAACTGGCCTTCACTAATATATTTAGCAACACTTTCGCATGTGTGTCCAATCATTGCCAGCTCAAAATCGTGGATGCCGCCCGCTCCATTTAAAGCAAAGTGAGTGATATATCCTTCTTCCATGAGGCGAATGAGGCAGGGAGCATTGCCGTCTCGAATAACATGAGCACCCATCATCATCAGCACTGATGTGCCCTCTTCTTTAGCCGCGCGAATCCGCTCAGCAAGTAAATCAAGGGTGGGGTGCTCAAATTTTGGCTTAACATCCGGATTAATCATGGCGCTCAAATCCATATCATGAATTCTCTCCGATAGGGGCAGTAGCTTTAAACGAGAGCGGTCAAATTGCTTAAATGGCATCGTATTATATCTCCTACCTATTTATTTTTACATTACTTATTTATTTCTACACATCTTTCCAATTAATCGAAAAGATAGTGCTCCAACACGTCGATGCTGCTGTAATCAGGAATAATAATATCAGCCCCGGCCTTGATCAGTCTTCCTCTTTTCCATTCATCGGTACCAGACCGCAGATCCTCGTTGGAGGCCACGCCGCAGGCAAATCCATCCACCTCTTTGATGTTTTCAATTTCTACATAGCCGTCGCCAAATCCGATAAGTTCGCTGCCGCACAGCTGATTTTCCCGAATAATCCGATCTATAACCATTTTTTTGGAAAAATGCTGGTAATCCGATTGTGCTCCATAGATATGTCCTGCAAAATAATCCGTTACGCCTAACAGCTTTGCCTCGTTCAAAACATAATGTTCGTCCGTGCCGCTGGCCAGATAAAGAGCAACGCCGTGACGACGCAGCATTTCTAAAAGCGCAATAGAACCAGGCACCAAATATTCCTCCGGCTTAATAGTCCCATCTTCCAAAGCGTCCAAACGATACTGGATTTTCTCTAAAAGACGGCGGTGATACTCATCTTTATAGGTGATTGCAGGCTCTGCCATACCCCCCATCTGTGTAATTTTTTCTGCTAAAGAGATACATTGGTAAATAGTCTGCTTACCCGTATTAACATCAATAAATTCTTTAGCGATTGTTTGGAGCTTATTAATATCCATGGTCTTACCTACTGGAGTCCCAGTCAGTTCATCAACAAAGTAAGGCAGCATAATTTCCTGCCAGCCCTGCCGGATTAGACTGATGGTTCCATCAAAATCAAGTACGGCATGATGAAAATCACCCTTTCTGGTATCTGACTTAATAATTTCAAGATAATTCGGCTGTTTCATTTTCATCCTCCAAACGTTATAATTACTGAATATAAATAAAATAGTTTTACCATAAAAATTCAATATATTTTTACTTGTTTCTATAAAAGACAAAAGTTTTTAAAAAAAAGTCTTTCTGCAATAGTAGAGCAAAAGGAGATAAATTTATGGCCAACGCCATGGAAACCAGAGTTAAAAACATCCTTTCTGTTATCAGGTCGATTCACGGGCAGCCTGGTATTTCTAAGCCTCAACTTTGTAAGGAATGTGGCCTTACTCCATCTACTGTACAGGGCATTGTCTCGCTGCTCTCAGAGAACGGAGTCGTAACCGGCTTAGATTCATCTGATTCAACCGGAGGCCGCAAAGCCCAACGGTATACAATAAACCAGGAGTACAAGATCATAATTGGGGTAAGTATCCGCATCCAACGAGTAGATATAGGCATTCTGGATCTTAATCTTAACCTGCTCCATCAGACGAATCGACTTGTTACACTCAGCAGCATTGGCCCGGAAAGTTATGTAGCTAACTTAATTCAAGATATTAAGCAGATTCTAATAGATTTTGACATCCCTTATGAGAGAATTGCCGGTATTGGAGTGAGTGTGCCCGGCCCGACTGACTTTGTATCTGGTATTGTAAGAGAGATGTCGGGAGCTCCTCTCTGGTGTGATTTTCCTCTTGGCAGCCGGATCTCTTCCGTCTTAAAACTGCCCGTCTGGGTGGACAAAGATGCCTACATGGGAATTCAGTATCTTGACTACTCCCGCCAGATTGAGAAGGACCGAACCACTGTCTATCTTACCATCTGCGAAGGAATCGGGGCCGCTTTGATGGCAGACAACAAGATTTTCAGAGGGGCCCACAGTCTGGCCGGCGAGATAGGTCATGTTACGGTACGACCGGACGGAGTCCGCTGCTACTGCGGCAACACCGGATGTCTGGAACTTTATTGCTCCGACATTGGCATTGTTACCCAGTATAATACCCAAAGCGACCAGGGTTATCGTGATGTCGACGAGATCATTCTGAAAGCCGAAGAGGGTGACGTATTAGCTCAGCGAATCTTTGGACAGGCTGTTCGCTATCTTGTCGATACCACCAACAACATCATTATGAACTATGATCCAGATGAAATTGTTATCTATTGCCGCTGGCTGAATCAACAGAAATCGCTCTACTTCAAGCTTCTGGACGGACTCTATGCGAAGAGTATTTTCACCAATAAGCATACTGTAAATATAAGGCTTCTGGAGTCTGCCGATATCTATCTGCACTCTGCGGCAGCGATTGTTGGTGCAAAGTTCCTCTTCTCTACGGATAGTCCGCTTATTGCTGCATTGGAGCAGTAACTAATCTGCCTTCAGGGCTGCATCAAAACTGACTGATGACGGTTCAAAGTTAATTTTTTTAACATACTCGAAGGCTTCTGTTGCTCCGAAAATCCGCTCCATACCGCTATCCTCCCATTCAACGCTAAGTGGACCGCTATAATTCATCTGATTGAGTTCGCGGATGATACCGTCAAAATCGATGTCGCCATGTCCTAATGACACAAAATTCCAGCCTCTTCTGGTATCCCCAAATTCAATATGCGAACCCAAAACGCCCGTCCGGGGATCTTTGGAGATCTTTACGTCTTTCATGTGCACATTGTAAATCTGCTTGGCAAAATCATGCAAAAATACCAGCGGATCTACGCCTTGCCACTGCAGATGACTGGGGTCGAAATTAATACCAAGGGTGGGACGATAATTTAAAGTCTCCAACAATCGCTTGGTGCTATAGTAATCAAAAGCGATCTCGGTAGGGTGAACCTCCAAAGCCAACTTGACACCGCACGCATCGTACTCATCAAAAATCGGGCTCCAAAGTTCCTTGATCCTATTGAACCCTTCATCAACCATATGTGGTGTTGTCTGTGGAAATGAATACCAGAAAGCCCAGATGGGAGACCCGAGAAAACAAGTTACAACATCAATTCCTAATGTTTTGGCAGCATGAGCCGTAGTCTTCATGCCGTCAATCGCCCATTTTTGTATTTCCTCAGGCTTCCCGGCATATTTTGAAGGAGCAAAATTATTAAGCCGGGCGTCATAGCGATCACCTACACACTGCCCCAATAAATGAGCAGAAATCCGACAGTGCTTCATGTGATGTTTGGCAAGTGTGTTCTTAAATTCATCCAGATAAGAAGTGGACGAAACAATTTTATCTACATCTATATGTGATTGGCAGGCAAGTTCAATCCCTTCATAACCTATTCGGTGCATAGTCCCGCACAATTCCTCCAGGGAAAGATCGCCAAACTGTCCGCTGCAAATTGAAATGGGTCTTTTCATAACGTTCCGCCTTTCCTGGCTCAAGTCTGCGAAACTTGAACCATTCTATGTTCCGCAGCCGACTGTTCTGCTGCAAAGATAACCTTCATAGCTTTCATACTTTCCTGACCAGACAGGAGAGGAGCCGTGTTTGTGCAAAGGCTACTTATAAAGCTGTCGATCACTCCTGTATTGGTTCTGCCGCCGCTGTTCTGCAGCTCATTTGAGGTCAGTTGGTCTAAAATATAGTATTGTCTTTCTCCGTCTTTTCTCTCAACAATCAAAGAATACTTGGGGTCATTGTAACAGCGAATAACGCCTTTCGTACCGTAAATGACAGTAGAGTTATCTTCTTCACCATAGAAGGTCCAACTGACATGCATCGTTCCGACAATCCCTTTACTTGTCTTGTATATACAGTAAGCATTGTCATCCACATCAATCAGCGTTCCATCCGGATATTTTTTGTCTAGAGTTCCAATGACTGCCGTTACCTCCGTAATAGTATCTCCTGTCAGATAGTGAATCAAATCCGTCTTGTGTATCCCTAAGTCAGCCATCGCACCAAGGGCAGCTCTGCTCTTGTCAAAAAACCAGGAGTTCTTCATGCCGGACCAGCCTTCCGGTCCTGGATGTCCAAAAGTGGTGCGGAAGGATAATATCTCACCAATCTCACCTGCTTCAATGAGGGCTCTGGCTTTGACATGAGCTTTAGACAATCGTTGATTATGTCCGATCATTAAATATTTACCACATTTTTCTGCGGCATCAACCATAGCCTGGCAGTCTTTAAGTGTAGTTGCCATTGGTTTCTCACATAGAACATGTAAGCCTGCCTCCAGAGCCTTAATCGTAATATCTGCATGTGCTACATTCGTAACACAAACACTTACAGCATCCAGTCCGCTGGACAGCAATTCGTCAACACTCGAACACGCCTTGCCTCCGAATTTCGCAGCTAAAGCTTCGCTTCTGCTCTGATCTTCATCGTAATAAGCCATCAATTGACAGTCAGGATTTTCAAAGTATTCCGGGGCATGGCGAAGCTGAGTAATTTTGCCGCATCCAATAATTCCAACTTTAATCATATTAGCCTCTCATTTCTTTATTTTTGCGTCCTTGAATGTCTTTTCTTTATTTTTTACGTCCTTGAATATTCTGAAGTAAAACTGCAAGGATAATAATAATACCACTGATGCCGCCGTTCAGGAAGGTCGGAACATTAGCCATTGTAAGGATGTTATTAATAATTTTGAACATCAATGCACCCAGAAAAGTTCCAATAATCTTACCGCGTCCGCCAGTCATCGAAGTACCGCCGATGGCAACTGCTGCAATGGCTTCCATTTCGTACAGGTTACCTGCACTTGCAGCCGCCACGGCCATAACCCGGGAAGCATAAATCCATGCCGAGAAGCCGCACAGCAAACCAGTAACCGTGAATACCAGAATCTTAACTTTATCAACATTAACACCTGTAAGCTTGGCGGAAACCGAATTACTGCCAACGGCGTAGATGTGCTTGCCAAATTTAGTTCTGCTCATGATCAGTCCGAATAGCAGAGACATTACGATAAACATAATCATAGGATAGGGTATTTTGAAGCTTCCGCCGCCGATGCTGCCGGCAGCTATCTGGCGGAAAGAGTCAAAATTTTTCTCCGATACGGTGAAAGGTCCTCCCTGGCCGATTTGGTTGATGATGGAGCGGCAGATGCTCAGCATTGCCAAGGTAGCAATCATAGCCGGCATCCGCCCTTTGGCCACTAATAGTCCATTTAAAGTTCCAATGATGCTTCCTATTACCAACGAAAATAGCAGCATCAAAAGAATACTATTCGTCTTGTTAAGCACAACAATACCAAGACCAGAAATAAGAGCTACCTGCGCCCCCACCGAAATATCAATTTGCCCGGCCGAAATAACCATACTCATACCAAGAGCAATAATGCCAGTGGTAGCTGCCTGCACAAACATATTGGTCACATTGCTCCATCTAAAGAAAGAAGGATTGACAAGCAAGGCTAAGATAAGCAGCAGAATAAATGACAGCCAGCAACTGTATTCGGTAAGAAGTTTCTTTAGCATAGATTTGACCGAGATTCCCTGCAAAGGATTATTCATTTCTTCCACCCTCCAAATTCGCTCCTGTAGAATAGAACATAATATTTTTCTCTGTAATCTCTTCGCGACTCAGTCGCTTGTTGATTTTACCCTTGTACATTACGATGCAGGAATCGGCTATTTTATAAATCTCAGGATACTCTGAACTGAATATCAAAATAGCTTTCCCCTGTTGGGCAAGCCTCAGGATAAGGTGATAGATTTCAAACTTAGTTCCCACATCAATTCCCTGTGTAGGATTATCAAACAGAAAAATACTGGCTTCCGCCTCCAGCCACCGCCCCAGAATAACCTTCTGCTGATTCCCTCCGGAAAGCGATGTGATGGGGTTCTTGGGGTTATCAGTCTTGATTGAAAGTGCATCCTTAGCCTTGTCAAATCTTTCCTTTTCCTGTTTTTTGCTAATGAGAAGATTTTTGAATTTCGTATTAAAATAAGCCATTGATATGTTGTCGTATATGGATAGGTCATTGAGAATGCCGCGTTCTTTTCGGGAACGGGGTACCATGGCGATACCGTGCTTCATGTGCTCAATAACTGCGCCTTTCCGGTTGATCTGATTACCATTAGCCGTAATCGTTCCGGTGTACGAGGCAGCGCCAAAAAGTGCATCTGCCAATGTGTCACGCCCGGAACCCTGCAGTCCGGTAATTGCAATAATCTCCCCTTTATGAAGTTCAAAAGAAATATGTTCAAAATCATCACAGCAGAGATCCTCTGCTGCTAATGCAACCTCCGGAGTTCCGTAATAAGGCTTGTTTGCAAATACCTCATCTGCTAATTGGCGGCCAATCATAAGTTCTGTAGCCTGCTGTTCATCAATATCTTTAAACTTGCCGCAAGCGACAAGTCTGCCATCACACATTACACAATACATATCACAAATCTCAAATAATTCAGGCATTTTGTGGGAGATATAGATAAAACTGACGCCCTCTGTCTTGAGCTGCCTCATAATGTCAAATAGCCGTTCCACATCATGGGTGGAAAGTGCTGTAGTTGGCTCATCCATAATAATTAGATCAGACTTAAACAGAAGCGCCCGGCCAATTTCAACCAGCTGCTTTTCAGCGGGCTGCAGTGTCTCAACCAACGTCCAGGGATCAATCTCCACTCCCATGCGTTTGAAAACTTCTTCTGTACGACGAGCCATTTCTTTCTTGTCAAGCAAAAAATTCTTGCCTATAATTTCTTCTGCAAGAAACATATTTTCAAAGACATTTAAATCATCGCATAAGCTAAGTTCCTGATGGATAAAGCGAATTCCAACTCGCATTGCTTGCAGGGAATTTGCCATATGAATTTTCTCACCGTCGATAAATATTTCGCCTGCATTGGGTGAAAATGTACCTGCCAACACATTCATGAGGGTGGTTTTCCCCGCCCCGTTTTCTCCGAGAAGACCTATGATTTCGCCTGGATGAACCGTGAAATCTACATTGTCAACCGCGCGAACCGGACCAAAATCCATCACGATTCCCTTCATCTCTATCTGCAACAGTCCCCACCTCCTACTTATAAAAACAAGGCAGCGGCTGGCTGCCAGCCAACCGCTGCCTTAAAATCAGTTCTCTACATGAAAAATTGGTTCAGTACCTATTGCACGCTATAACGCTCAGCAAACTCTTTGCTGGCACGGAAAGCTTCTACTGTGGTCTTGTCAATCTCAATAGAAGGGATCAGGAATAATTGACCATTGATATCCTGGCCATCATATTGCTCACCGTAAGCAGCGGCAACGCCCAGGCGAACAGCTTCACGGATAAAGGATGGGCTGAAGAAATAGGTTACCAGGTCAATTCCATTTGCAACTGGCTTGTCAAAAGTTGCAAGCGTCTCTTTTCTTCCGCCAACACTAGTAATCAACTTGACATTTAATTTAGCCGTTGGATTACTGTTCTGATAGTTCTGCAGAGCAACTACAACTCCGTCAGTAACTTCATCATCATGAGTAACAATGAAGTCTAAATCCTCAACAGCCTTGGCATCAGCTGTTGCTAACCAGTTCTCCATCTGCTCCTGAGCTGTAGCATTGGACCAGTTTGTCAGGAAATCTGCCTGAACCTGGGTAAATTGCTTAGCATATGGAGAAGCAGCAATTACAGTATCCATTCCGCTGGAACGCTGTATGGAAACGGTAGAACTATCTCCAATAAAGCGCAGGAAGCTTAGATTGTCGCCAGCTTTCAGTTCTGTGTCAAAATACTTTAATAGATACTTCCCTGTCCAATTACCGATTGTCTCGTTGTCGCCCATGATTTCTGCAGCTGGTTTAAAATTGTTAATCAGACGATCATACACAATCAGCTTAACGCCGGCATCTATAATGGTCTGTGCTGCATTACGCAGTTGTTCACCTTCCAACGGCCACAAGATGATAACATCTGGTCCCCATTGCAGAATAGCCTCAACAGCGGCGATCTGCTTAGCAGCTTCTCCGCCAACTTCGAACTTGTACTCAAAACCGCGTTCTTTAGACAACTTCTCAAGTTCAGCACGGGCGTGGGCAATGCTCTCTCCTGTGAAACCATGGTCGGCATCTGGTGTTACTATACCAATTTTGATTACCTTGCCGGCAGCAGCCGTTGTGCCTTCGGTTGCTTTGGTCGTCGCGGCACCAGCGGTGGTAACAGCGGCTGTTCCTGCAGTTGTCTCTTTGGGTGTGGAAGTTCCGCATCCAACGAGCAGAGAGAAAGTCATTACAGTTGCAATGGTCAAGGCCAGAATTTTTTTAACAGACATTTTTTCTCCTCCTACTTCATCTTTTTTCTTCGTTCTTATGATTTAACGGAGTACTATTCTTAATAGCAAACCGACAAATCCAAAAAGTCATCTCGTTTACAAGACGAGTCCCGGACTATGAGCCGGTGCGGCAAAATTACCGCTTTTGTTTGCAGAGAAGCGTCAAACGAGCCCTCCTGCATCTGACGTATATGTTGGTACAATAACTCTGCACTTCTTTGCCCGATTTCATAACAAGGCTGAGCTACTGTCGTAATATTCGGGCGATAAATAGTTGTCTGCTCAACATCGTCAAAGCCGATTACAGCAACATCACCGGGGACATGAAAACCCATCTCGTTAGCACCGGTAATGGCACCTTGTGCCAGAATATCAGAAATACAAAACAAGGCGGTCGGCCTGTTTTCCTGAGATAATAAGACTTGTGCACCCTTCTTGCCGCTTTGAAAAGTATAATCCTGGGATGCATAGTAAACATAGTCGTCCAGAGGATTAACACCGGCAGCTATCAGCTCATCTTTATATCCTTTCAATCGAAGTTGTGTTGAAAGATATTTATTCTCACTGCTGATCATTCCGATACGTCGATGCCCCAGACTAATAAGATACTTCACCACTTCTCTGGCCGCTTTATAGTTGTCAATCGTCACATGAGGTATATCAATATTGGGGTCATACTCTGAACATTGGACAATAGGATATTTCTCTGAATATTTCCTGAGCCATTCAGCACCTAATTCAGTTGCCAAAAGAATGGCTCCATCGGCTCTCCGTTTAGCTAACATATTCAAGATTTCCTTCTCTTGCTGCCGCTCACCATTAGTATTACAAATAAAGGAGCTAAACCCTAATTTCCTGGTAGTATCACTAATTCCTGAAATGATATGGGCATAATATGGATTGGTAATATTAGGCACAAGAATTAGGATGGTACTGGTTTCCTTCATACGCAGGTTTCGAGCCAGCACATTAGGCTCATATCCCAATTTCTCCACCGCCTGATAAACCAGTTCAACGGTCTGAGAACTGATCAAACCCTTATTATTTATGACACGTGAAACTGTTGCTGTGGATACTCCGGCTTCTTTAGCTACATCTTTAAGTGTAATCATTGAAAGAAACCCTCGTATTCGTTTGAGTGACCAATCACCAGATTCTAAAAAACCTGCTGCATAAAATCAGTGCAATCGATTACATTATCTTTTTTTCACATGTTACAACAAAATATTTTGCAGGTCAACAGACAATTTATACAAATAAGCTTTCCATTTGTATCTATATTGCACAATCCATGGTAATTATCATGCAGATTTTTGTGCAAAAAATACTTTATTAAAGAACGTTATCAGGGTCTGAGTAGTAATGGAACAGAAAACCGGAATAAGCAATCCATTTTATACCAGCGGCATAAGAACGCTCGCGAGAATGACATTTAATCATTCAGATAGCGTTCTTATGCTGCTGGTATTTTGTCGGCGGATAAAAGTGATCTCAGTCCGCCGTTCTCAATCTCTTTCGGAAGCACAAATGAATATCTGCCCACAATGTTGATGTGTTCATATCCGAGAGGTGACAACCGTTGAACATCTGAGTCGAGAACCATTTCTCCAGTTTGCTTAATGGCATCGAGAGCTAATTCCATATATTTCGTGTTCCAGATTACAACAGCATTAACTACAAGTCCAAGCGTGACCAATTGATCTTCCTGCCCTTCGCGGTAGGACTGATGCAACTCTCCTCTTTTTCCATAAAAAATGGCGCGCTAAGTTATGCCGAGACTCTCCACGATTTAACGGTGTCAGAATTCTACGGCGGTAATCCAAATCATCCAAGTATGTTAGGAGATATTGTGTCTTGTAGATGCGGTCAAACTCACCAATCGCCCGACCTAACATGGTGGGTTTTGCATGAGTGAATCACAATGTCCATTGTGCGTCATTGGGCAGGATTGGAGCAATCGCATCTTTTCTATTACTCGAAGATGTAGCTCGTGAGAAATACAACATTTGAAATTCGGTCTTCTCTACCCTGAAAGCAAAGCAGCTGCCTTGTTTTCGAATTACGCTCATAACTAAACATAGAGGCGAGGCATATTCTTCTTTTTAAATATAAATATCCAAAAGTATACTTTTATAAATAATGAGCGAATATCACATCACATTATTTTCCGAATAATGGAAGAAAATCATGATAATAATGTGAATTTGCAAAATAGTATAGTCTTATGTATGTTTGATAAATAAATATTCCACTTTGGAAGCTAAGAAATACACCACTGCTACACACCCATTCGGATTAATCCATAATATACTTATTCTTCCCTACCGAATGGCATTTCTATTTGATTTTTCTGACAAACCATTTCCAGTATTGCATTCTGCTTTTTACTTAGATAAGAAATAACCTCTTTCAATTTCTCCAATTGATATTTGTCCTGTAAAATATGAACCAAAAGATTCTTCACAGATCGAATATCTTTCTCCTTTTTATTCACCGGGACTCGCGTCGGATTCGTCAGAATCTTTTGAATAACATATACTGCCGGCTCTGGCAGTATGATTAGCAGCCCATTTTTTCTGTATTCCAATGCAAAATCGGCCAGAATATTTATCTCCCGGAGCCCCTCCGACTTTATATCCAAACTGCGAATAGGATACACACTCTCTTTCCCGCTGCCTTGCACACGAGTTAGAAATTCCAATTCAAGCAAATCCTCTTTGTAGAATTTTGCAACCCCTGAATAAGGATCTTCTGTATAAAGATATCCATTTTGAGTAAGTGCGGCAATCAAAGAAATCTTCTCATCAGGAATGCTGATATTTCGATACATAAAATCAATATCTCTGGTCCGAATTTCCGGTCTAAAGTCAGTTTTGAACATATCTTTGTAGAAATATTCGGCCCAGCTGCCAATCAACATGACATGGGCAGATAAGCCAATTTCATTGAAAATTTTTAGCGTCTCCCAGAATAACTCTTCTTGTTTTTGATCCATATCTTTACCTGATAGCCTTTCTGATTTCTTTTTCTTCCAGTTGCAGTTTGTTGAGCGTTTCTTGAAAATAGCGGCGCTTGTCAATATTCTTCTGAATCTCATCCGGGTTAAACTTATCCTCTGGTCCCAAATAATCTGTCTTAACTTTTCCATGGTCCCGATACAACAGATAATAGTATTCCCGGTTCTTGATCTTTTTCAAAATAATTTTTCCCTTAGGAAACGCTTCAATTTGTTCCTTATATGATTTCTGCATTTCCTGATTTCTCTCTAATTCTTCAATAAGAACATTTTTAATTATTGACATAATGTCACCTCTTCTCTAACAATGAAATGAAGTAATATTTCCTGATTCTACCATACATACTAAAAATTTTTCAAGTGTTTGTAGGGTAACCTCTGAAAATGATTCTACCATACAATTTAATATAATACCAGACGATTGTAGGGTAACTATTTGTCGGAATTTTGTAACTGCATAGCATAAGCAGGTGATTTAGTTTTATTATTTGAAATCCAGTATTCTTTTGGGAAAAACAGCTTACATCTCTTGATTGTTGGCAGCATCATTCCATGCCATTTTCAAACAGTTGACTTGAACATAATTTGAACATAATTTATGCTCAAACGAACAAATGTTCGCAAAAAGATAGCACGCCTAAAACCCTGCAAACGCCCTATTTGCAGCCATCTACAGGAAACCACCCAACACCCCAAACAGCCCTTCCTATTTTTTGTAATCAGCAGGTCAACGGTTCGAATCCGTTAATCGGCTCCAAACGATAAGCCTACAGCCTGTAAGGGATGCAGGCTTTTTGTTTGCTCAAAAATGGAATTATCAGTTGCAAAATCTCGCAAATATGTTTGCAAACATCTCGTAATTAATACACATATTTACAAATTCAATTATATACTTTTGCAAACATAAAATAACACTCTTTTGTCATGTTTGTTTATGTATACTT
>Ga0209125_1001247_pt1 | contig 24932 bp, 17 predicted proteins | sample BarGraIncub1131A_FD_184503 | JGI IMG/M metagenome (GOLD analysis project Ga0209125, IMG submission 184503) | Arctic peat soil microbial communities from Barrow, Alaska - Barrow Graham LP Incubations 11-31A (SPAdes) (version 2) | ecosystem: Environmental > Terrestrial > Soil > Wetlands > Peat... | reverse complement strand
AAGATCCTGGATCCGCTGGCTTCCGAAATCGGTGGCCGTCGACTCGAGATCGTAAAGGCTGTTTTCGACACTCCAGACAACCTTGAGGTACAATTCAAGCAACAATTTGGTCTGGTGGTACAGCTTCGCATTATGCTTCTTCTCCAGTCGGCAAATGGAAACTATCTTGTCCAGGTTCATGTCTGGTTTGTCCATTACGATCCCCTCCTCAATTCTACATTTGGATGCTGTTCTTTCTCGAACGTTCGTTCGTTTTAAATCATATTCTAGAGGCGGAGAGTCGTGTTGTCAAGAACAAATGTTCTGATAATTTCAAAATAATAAATGAAATATGCCGTAAAAAACCCCGGCATGACAAAGGTGACAAAGAATTCACCAGCAGTCCTAAAAATGGTGCAGTTAATTTTGTAAACTTCAATTATCGGTGGATTATGAGTCAATAATCAATTGCGGTAGTAGAAGGGAGTAGTATGGTGTGATTTCTGATTTATTTTCTCGCGGGCTTTATTCACGGATACAAAAAAGCAATTGTGACGTGCATGGGTCAACTTTTACGATTCGTATATTGGATTAACAATATGATGAATATGAAGATTGGCTGAAATTTACGGAACAAATTTCGCAGCGGGAATACGCAGAATTACTTAAAATAGTTTTTGAACATACTTTTTAATATATATAAGTTGGTATTTCTCGATATAATAAATACTATAGGATCATTTGAAAATGAATAGGAAGGAAGTTTTATGAAACAGAGGAGAGAACAACGTTTTGTAAAATCAAGGAAGGGTTAGTCAGAACTAGGTATAGATTTATTGGAATTTACATTATATCGTGAAGCAATACCAAATTGCCTACTAGCATAAAAAGAAATGCAACAGGACAAGATCTGGAAACGTTCCTGACTATCTTGACTGAGAATGCGGGGGTCAACCGATGCTGAAGTATGATGGTTTAGAAATTGATTTAAATAAATATGCGAAAATACCCAATTATTTGCGTGAAATCAATAGAAATTTGCTGGTTGAGCTTAAAAAGCAGGCAACAATACAACTGGTCCGTGAATTTCGATATGACAACAACCATATACCGGATTATAATATTCGGATCAACCAACAAATATATTTGCTTAAATATTACCTTGCATACTTTTTGGAATATATTGCTATGTATACAGTCTGGAGTCAAATTGTTTGTCATGCAAATCTAACGCTATCTCCCACACTCAAGGTTATTTCAATTGGTTGTGGTTCCACATGTGATTATTTATCTCTGTACTTTGTTTTAAAAGATGGAGCGATCAAGATCCCTGTAGATTATTGGGGTATTGATCTCGTTCAATGGGATTACATATCAAGTGATCTTAGTGAAAAACAGATTATTAGAGCAGACATATCTCAATGGATCAAGAATAATAAGAGCGTATTTTCCGCTGCTGATATCATTGTATTTCCAAAATCAATTGGCGAATTGACACAAAAATCATTTGAGGAATTACTACAGCAAGTTAGTTCTAAAGAATGTATCATGAGTAGTAAGCGCATTTCAATTCTCGGATCATTTGCTAAATTGTACCATTCAAGAGATATTGATCGGTACAATCGATTTGTAGAGACTATTAGGAAAAAAAACAACTACAAAATCAATAAAAGAAAAGAATCTAACTTAAGTATTGATGATCCTTCGCATGACACTTTTACATGGTTTTATCCTCAAGAAGTTGATTTTTCGCGTCTGTCACTTGAAAATCATTGTAATCTATTTCTTCAAAATGATAAGCACTGTCGAAAATGTCCCGCGCAAGAAAAATTGACTCACCACCCAATCACCAAAACCAAGTATTTTGATTATGCAGTTACCGTATTGGAGAAGTAAAATGATTCTTAGTGTAAGCCGAAGAACAGATATCCCCGCCTTATATTCAGATTGGTTTTTTAATCGACTTGAAGAAGGGTATGTACTGGTTCGCAACCCAATGAGCATACACCAGGTGAGCCGAATCAGGTTATCCCCTGATGTGATTGACTGCATTGTATTTTGGAGTAAAAACCCACATCCGATGCTGTCCAGACTTGCTGAACTTGAAGGATACAATTACTATTTCCAGTTTACGGTCAATGCATATGGATCAGACATTGAAAAGAACATTCAACCGCTTGAGGCACGCATCAATACTTTCAAGCAGCTTGTTCAGGCAATCGGTCCGGAGCGCGTGATTTGGAGATATGACCCCATTATCCTGACAGAAAAATATACCACAGAATACCATCTGGAGCATTTTGAGCAAATTGCGGCGTCGCTTCATGGATTGACGAAGCAATGCAATATCAGTTTTATTGATGTTTACCCGAAACTTCAACGTAACTTGGAAAACAAAGGAATCCACGAGATGACGGAAGAAGAAATCTTTTATATCGCTTCCATAATGGCTCAAATAAGTGGTACACATGGGATTCGTCTCAAAACTTGTGCAGAAAAGATCGATCTTTCTCAGCTAGGAATAGAACACGCACACTGTATTGATGAAAATCTAATTTCCCAACTAGTTGGGAAACCACTGAAGTCAGCAAAGGACAAGAATCAACGGGAGGAATGTGGTTGCGTCTCTAGCATAGACATCGGACAGTACAACACATGTACAAATGGTTGTAGTTATTGCTATGCGAACTTCAATCCAACTCTGACAGAAAGAAATCATGCGGAACATGATCCTCAATCGTCAATGTTAATTGGCAAGATTCAAGATGGAGATAAGATCACCGATCGGGAAATGAAGTCTCTGATTATATCAAACGAACAGATTTCATTTCTTGACAAGATGTAAGAATCTCACAATGCGAGCATGTCTTTTTACAAAACGGAGAGAATGTTGGCCTGACCCACTGAAATCGCACCTATTTTAAGTTCGAAAGAAAGGAGCCAAAATGAGTATTCAAATTGCGATCCCAATGCATACTCTCACATATACCGAAGAACAGTTCATTGATTGGAAAGAAGGAAGAAGAGACCATTGCCCGGACCGCTATAGCAAAGGGCTTCCTGGCACCTATGGGTTTGGAGAAAATATCGTCGGAAGCTACTTCGAATCCCAAGGGTATAAATGGATCCATCATGACTACAATGTTGCCGGCGGCAATAAGCGGGGGAAATACCCGGATGCAGAAACAGTCCTATTAAAATGTCTGGGTCCAGAAAAATTCGAATTTGCCAGAAATATATACAAACACATCAAGAATATTGAAGAACCGGACTTGCTCATATACAAGCCTGATTATTCGGAAATTCGATTTGCTGAATCAAAAAGAGTAGATACTCATGATAAGCTTCGGGAAAACCAAGTACGATGTCTTGCTCTATTTACACTTTTACTTGACTGCAAAGTGGACGTTTTTGAAATTGTAAAGGAAGGAAAGCAGCATGAACCGAAGCCGATCACCTGGGAGTTTTAGGTGGTGAGCTATATAATTAGATAACTTGTCAATGGAGGATTCAAAATGAAAAGCGCTTGTTGCGACAAGAGAGTGATTAAGATTAATCTCAACCTTGAGAAAATAGGACATCTCCGGTATTCAATAGATAGCAAGGAAAGTCTTATTAAATTGAAGAAAGTGGAGACTAAGTCAGTTTCGCAAGAGTTTTCAGTTTGGACGAGAATACGAGTTATCTTATGCAGACTAGAAGACACTACAGAATACGTGAATACACTCGAACTGAGGAATCAGAAGTATAAGAGAGCAGCATTTGATTTTTACGATTTCATCAATAACTCATGTGTAATTATTGATTGTGTTAAGGAATTCGCTAAAATATTTACGTTGGAAACACGTACTATTGAAGTAGCAACTGATGTATTTAACATGATTGGAGATGGTTCTGGAAATGACGGCAAATTTTTCAAATATATCCGCTCTCTCACATCTGCCCATCCGCTGAAAACTAGCTTTCATGCAGCCTATCATGGGGAAAATAATGAACACAGTTGTTATTATGTCACCTGGAATAGTTTTTTATATGAAAATGCAAGAGATCTGAGTGTTTTCATATATTCTACAGATGAAAACAATGAAAAAGAAACAATAGGTTTGAAGGTAAGTGATTTTGAAAAATATCTCAACAAATGGATTTGCTTTATTGATGAAATTATTGTTGCGATAAATAATTATAGCGAAAATAAGATTTTGGAATTGGTTTCCCAAAGAATGAAGACACCGAACGAATTTGGCATGTATATTGAATATTTGCAGTATCTTAAAGAGGAAATGAACTCGAGGTACAACTATGATACTGAATATGCGATTGATTCGCTGATTAAGGTATTTTCTGTTCAGATAACTAATTCAAAAAATATTCCCAAGTTTGAATTGTATCGAAACGCGATACAATATTCTGTCAGTTTCTTGCATAAACGTCTTCAAGATATGAATGGTGATGATACTACTAACACTGGAATACTTTTCCCTGAACCCAATACAAAAACGGAACTGTATCTAGAAATGGCCAGACCTTTCTGTATGACTAGCGACGTGGATAAATACAGATATAACTTGGAAAAACTAATGTACCTGAGTGGAGAACGCTCAGTATATAGCATAATGACCGCACGATCGTTGCTTGATGAGATGAAAGATTGGCTAAATGGGTACGTCGTTTTCACCAATCATGAATCGAACGAAGAAACTATTGTGCTCGTTCATTTGGCTCAATACCTTGATTGCTTAAATCATAAGAGTTGCATAAACAAAAACATTCCGAATAGCCTGAAATATCGCGAAAGACTTCTTTTAGATGATGAAATGAGAGAGCTACCGGTGATGAATCCAGAACGGCTGTGTTGAAAAATGCAATAGATGACTAAGGAGATAGTTTTGTTGCCGAATTGTCTGATCATAGAACCAAAATTTGGGGTATAATTATGGTCATTAACATAAGCCTATTATATTGCGATTTGAAACAAAACACATTATTAAATCATCGTGATGTAATATGTGCTTATATGTTGACACTAAATCATTTTCGTCTTTGATATGCACTTGATAGGTATGGTAATTTGAACGGGAATTAATCAATTAAATTCGCATGAGCCAGTCATCATAATCTGGCTCGTTAGTGGGGGGAATAAGTTGGCGCAGCTCGAAAGATTAACTGTTGGAAGCATTATTAGAGGAGTTGCTGGGAATGAGCCAGTAACCGTAGTTGCAGTTAAGTGGTTCGGTACAGCTGGACTTGAATTGACTTATAAAACCAACAGTGGACATGTTTATAACCAGTTAGTTTTCAGAGATGCTGAGGCGTCTATTGAGATCCTTGAACACAATCTACCATGGAGCTTTGATGCTGATGCGTCCGTCATGCGTCTGACTTCCGAAGCATACCGTATCCATTTGGCATATCTATTTGATCCATACCTAGCTGTCCATATGTCATCAATAGAACCACTACCGCACCAGATTTCGGCGGTTTATCAAGAAATGCTTCCTCGCCTGCCACTTCGATATATTTTGGCTGACGATCCTGGTGCTGGCAAAACTATCATGACAGGCCTTCTGCTGAAGGAGCTGATTATCCGCGGTGACTTGAAACGATGTCTTATTGTTACACCAGGTAATTTGGTTGAACAGTGGCAGGATGAACTCTATCGCAAGTTCGGGCTGCATTTTGAGATTCTAACCAACGATAAAATGGAAACAGCAGTGACTGGCAATGTGTTCGCCGAGCTCAACCACTGTATTGCTAGACTCGATAAGTTATCTCGCAACGAGGCTATTCAGGAAAAATTGAAAGTAACCGACTGGGATCTGATTGTCTGCGATGAAGCGCACAAAATGTCGGCAACCGTTTGGGGTGGAGAGGTCAAATATACGAAGCGGTTTCAGTTGGGGAAACTCCTGTCCGGAATCACTCGCCATTTTTTATTGCTGACTGCTACTCCGCACAATGGCAAGGACGAAGATTTTCAGCTATTTATGTCACTGATAGATCCTGATCGGTTTGAGGGAGTGGCTCGATCCAGTAATCAATCGATTGATGTATCAGATGTTATGAGACGTATGGTTAAAGAGGACCTTCTAAAATTTGATGGCAGACCCCTTTTCCCGGAACGTCTTGCTTATACGGTCAATTATGACCTTTCTACAATGGAAGCAAAACTCTATGCTGACGTCACAGATTATGTGCAACAGGAATTCAACCGGGCAGATCAACTAACCAAAGATCGAAAGACAACGGTAGGCTTTGCTTTGATGATCCTTCAACGGCGCTTGGCATCTTCTCCTGAGGCCATCTATCAGTCTTTGAAACGTCGTCGGGAACGACTGGAAAACAGGCTTGCGGAGGAAAGACTGGGGCAGCGTGCTGCTGAATACAAAGCCCCGCCTATTTTCCTTGATGATCTTGAGGACTTGGATGATACACCAAGCGATGAGCTCGAGACCGCTGAAGAGATCATTGTTGATCAGGCTTCGGCTGCAGCGACGATCAGTGAATTACAAGCTGAAATCGCCACTTTGAAACGTTTGGAACAGATGGCTAATGAAGTTCGGGTTAGTGGGCTGGACCGGAAATGGGATGAATTGTCCAGCCTGCTGCAAGACAATACCAATATGTTTGGTACAGGAGGTCAGCGAGAAAAGTTGATCATTTTTACGGAGCACCGTGATACTCTAAATTACTTGACTATGAAGATTCGTTCGCTTCTGGGCAACGATGAATCAGTTGTGAACATTCATGGCGGTATGCTTCGCGACGAACGTCGCAAAGTAGAAATGCTTTTTATGCAAGATGTCGCTACAAGAATTCTTGTAGCGACAGATGCTGCAGGAGAAGGCATCAATTTACAGCGAGCTCATTTGATGGTGAACTACGATCTCCCGTGGAATCCAAATCGTCTTGAACAGCGGTTTGGTCGCATCCATCGTATTGGCCAGACTGAAGTATGTCATCTGTGGAATCTTGTTTCGAAAGAGACTCGAGAAGGGGCTGTGTTCCAGAAGCTGTTTAGCAAACTAGAAGAAGAACGTTTGGCCCTGGGCGGAAAAGTCTTCAATGTCCTGGGCAAGCTGACTTTTGACAATAAGCCTTTGCGTGAGTTGCTGATTGAAGCCATCCGATATGGAAATCTACCTGAGACTAGAGACAAACTCAACCGAGTCGTTGATCGGTCTTTTGATCGTGAGGCAATCCAACGACTGCTCGATGAACAAGCTCTGACAGAAGACAGCATGGACATCAACAAAGTTATGGCGATCCGAGAGGAAATGGAACGGATTGAGGCCCATAAGCTTCAGCCACACTTTATAGAATCATTCTTCTTGGAAGCCTTTAGGAGTCTTGGAGGAACGATCAGGAAACGAGAATCAGGTCGATATGAAATCACATCAGTACCCTTTGTGATCCGAAATCGCGAAATGCAGATCGATTTTGGTGAGCCTGTACTTCAACGGTATGAACGCATATGTTTTGAAAAGGACTATTGCAACATTCCAGGCTTAGTACCTGCCTCTCTGATCGGTCCAGGGCATCCGTTGATGGCCGCGACGGTTGACCTGATCAGAGAACAAAATTCGGATGTCATGAAGCGTGGAGCGATATTTATCGATGAACAAGATTATGGAAAGGAACCACGTGTCCTATTTTATATAGAGGACACGATCCAGGACGGCAAAGTATTGGCTGATGGTAAACGGCGTGTGATCTCCAAGAACATCCATTTCGTTGAAATCAAAGAGAAGGGATCAGCTATGCAAGCAGGATATGCTCCATATCTTGACTATCGGGCTGCTTCGGAAGAAGAATTAGCCAAGATTCACCCGTTTGTACAATCGCAATCCTGGCTAACAAAAAATGTTGAGGATCTTGCCAGTGACTATGCCATCGCTTCTATTATTCCTGATCATTTCCGCGAGGTCCGCACGAAGAGAGTTACCCGTGTTGACAAGACGATTAAGGCAGTCAAAGAACGATTAACCAGTGAGATTCAATATTGGGACTATCGCGCTGCTGATCTTAAAGATAAGGAATCCGCAGGTAAGACTAATGCTAAATTGAACTCCAATATGGCAGCTCGCCGTGCCGATGAGCTAGCTGCTCGGCTGCAAAAGCGGTTGTCCGAATTGGAGCAGGAAAAGAACGTTACTGCGTTACCGCCAGGAATTATCGGCGGTGCCTTGATCATTCCCAAGGGCTTGCTGGATACACTAACTGGAAAAGTTATTGAAATCGATTTGTTTGGTGCAGACAGGAAGGTTGTTGAGTTCGCTGCAATGAAAGCGGTTATGGATATCGAGCGGGAATTAGGCTTTCAACCGATTGATGTTAGCACTCAAAAAGTGGGCTATGATGTTGAGTCAACTATTCCGCAGGAAATTCGCAAAGGAGGTACATGCCTGCGTTTTATCGAAGTAAAAGGGCGAGCCAAAGGGGCTTCGACCGTAACAATAACCAGAAATGAAATACTGACGGCTTATAATAAACCAGATGAATTCATATTGGCGCTTGTTGAGGTTGATGGTGATCAGACAAAGACAGTCTATCTGCGAAGGCAATTTAATAATGTGCTGGATTTTGCAGTAACAAGTATTAATTATGATATGGCTGATTTGATGAATACGGCCGAGATTATACTACAGAGGTGAAAAATGGAATACAAAAAGAAACTGATTGAGGTGGCGTTGCCACTGGAAGCGATTAATGAAGCGTCAATTCACGAGAGCTCTGCACGCAAAGGCCATCCTTCTTCACTTCATATTTGGTGGGCTCGCCGTCCGCTAGCTGCTGCTCGTGCTGTGCTGTTTTCTTCCCTTGTGGACGATCCATCCGCACACCCTGAACTTTTCCCAACAGAAGAGACACAAGAAAAGGAAAGACAACGACTATTTGCTTTAATCGAAAAGCTTGTAATTTGGGAAAACTCAAATGATGAAACAATCCTAAATGCAGCGATGGCAGAAATATGGAAATCGACGGATGGCAACCCACCGGCTTTGTTGGATCCCTTCGCAGGTGGTGGAACAATCCCACTGGAGGCACAACGTTTGGGACTGAAAGCATATGCTAGTGATCTAAATCCTGTTGCGGTTATGGTCAATAAGGCAATGATTGAAATTCCCCCCAAGTTTGCAGGGAGGCCACCTATCAATCCTGAATCGCGCTCGATTCTAAATTCGAGTCGATGGTCAGGGGCGTCGGGCTTGGCTGATGATGTCCGCTACTATGGTGAATGGATGAAGCAAGAGGCATTCAAGCGTATCGGGCATTTGTATCCAACGGTGAAATTGCCTGAAGAACAGGGTGAAGGGGAAGCAAATGTGATTGCATGGATATGGGCGCGTACTGTAAAGTGTCCCAATCCTATTTGTGGATGTGAAATGCCACTAATAAATTCATACTGGTTGTCCAAAAAAAAAGGCAAGGAATCTTATGTCGTTCCATATAGAAGTAATAATACCGTTTCATTTAAAGTAATCAATAATTCGCCAAAGATCCATGAGATAGCCTCAGTTACTAGAGGAACGAAACATCGAAGTGAAAAAGGTAAAGTGAAAAATGCAACATTCTGTTGCCCAATTTGTGAAGCAGGAATAGTAAGTGGGGAATATATTGATAAAGAGGCGGCTGCTGGAAAATTAGGAGTAGCACCAGTTGCAATTGTATCTGAAGGCAAGAGAGGACGATTCTACACGTCACCTGATTTGAATATAACAAATATGGAAATTAACAATGCTGAAGAATATTATATAATGAATAATATAGATAGTATTGTACCTCATGATGCTTGCAGAGGTACATTTGCGAGTAATGCACAAGGGAGATATTACGGATTTTTTGAATTCAAAGATTATTTTACAAAGCGACAGTTAATCGCACTCACTACCTTTGGTCAATTGGTATCAGAGGCTCAGAAAAAAGTTGAAGAAGATGCTATTTCAGCTGGAATGAGAGATGATAAGGTATCAATTGATAAAGGCGGTGTTGGAGTTTCGGCATATGGGGCAACAGTCGGTATATATTTAGCATTTGCATTAGATAAAGCAGCAAATTACTGGTCTACATTATGTGGATGGAGAAGCGACCATGAGGCGATAAGAGAAACATATTCTCGCCATGGACTGGCAATGTCATGGGATTTTGTTGAAGCAAATCCTTTTTCAAATTCTGCTGGTAATTTTGATAATTTTATTAAGGCTATTCCCGGTGTAATTGAGCTGTTACCCAAAACCATCAATCATGGAGAAGTATTTCAACATGATTCTCAAAGTGATATTGGTCTTCGTGATATTATGGTTTCCACTGATCCGCCTTACTACGATAATATCGGATATGCTGATTTGTCAGACTATTTCTATGTCTGGATGCGACAAGCATTAAAAGATACCTACCCCAAGCTATTCAGAACTCTTCTGGTGCCAAAGGCAGAGGAGCTTATTGCAACTCCGTACCGTTTTGACGGCAGTGTTGAAAAAGCTCGCAATTTCTTTGAAGACGGCATGCTAAAAACATTCAAGCAGGTCTATCAATACATACGTTCTGATATCCCAGTAACCATCTATTATGCTTTTAAGCAAAGTGAATCCGATGAGGCTGATGATGGGTCAACTCAAACGGCATCGACAGGATGGGAAACAATGCTTTCGGCTATAATTCAAGCGGGCTTTAAAATCACAGGTACATGGCCAATGCGGACAGAAATGGGAACACGAGCAATTGCACAAGGGACAAATGCACTAGCATCATCAATTGTTATTGTGTGCCGAAAACGTGAAGAAGATGGGCGATTTTGTACTCGAAGAGAACTAGTTAAGGAACTGAAACGTGAATTAAAACCCGCATTAAGGGAGCTCCAGCAAAGCAATATTGCTCCGGTCGATTTAGCTCAGTCAGCAATTGGACCTGGGATGGCTGTATTTTCACGCTATTCTCAGGTCCTTGAGTCAGATGGTCAACCGATGAGTGTTCGTAGTGCACTTCAAATAGTAAACCAAGAGCTAGATCTTTACTTTTCTGAGCAAGAAGGCATGCTTGATCAAAACAGCCGATTTTGTGTAGATATTTATTCCCAATTTGCCTTCAATGATCTAAAGTTTGGAGAAGCTGATGTTCTGGCAAGAGCGAAAAATACTTCTGTCGATCGACTTGTAAACGAAGGGGCTTTGTTTGCGCAAAAGGGTGTTGTTCACTTACTGACAAGAGAAGAAATAGGCCTTTCTGGTAATCTCAAGAACCACTTCATATGGCTATTAACCCAACAACTTACCTATGCAATGGAAACAGGTGGCATTGCAGCGTGCGCCCAAAAAATTTCTATGATTATGGATAGCAGTACTGAGAACACTAAAAATCTTGCTTATCGCCTATTTACAATTGCGGAACGCAAGAAGTGGGCAGAAGAAGCCTATGCTTATAACTCGTTGGTTGTCGCATGGCCAGATATTATGGCCAGAGTAGTTGAAATAAAGAATGTGCAGCCTGAGCAAATATCTATAGAAGAGTTGCATAATTAAGATTAGTGGAGGGTCGGAAAATGCCTGAGAATCATCTTCGAGTATCCCAAGGTTTTCGTCATATGTTAACCACCTTAGCACCTTATGTCGCCAGAGAACTGCAGATAGAATTTGGGAAGAATTGGTGGCAAACAGGTGTTCTAAGTGTCCTTTATGAGGATCAAAAACGTGAATTGCCGAACTTTGGAAACTGGGAGCAACTGGTAGACTCACTAGATGTTCAGAGGTGTTTGTTGCTCTTCGACCTGCACTGGAATCAAGTATTCCGAAAGCGGTTGTCTGTTGACCATCGTAATTGGGCTAAAGAGCTTGGCATTACACGCAATAAACTTGCACACATTGGTGGCAAAGACTTCAACGATGATGATACTTGGCGCGCCTTGGACACCATGTCACGTTTATGTGAACAGATCGATCCACAAACAGCCGAAGATATTCGCTCGATTCTGCGTGAAGCGCGATATGGGTCAGCTCAAGGATCCACTGCTGCAGATGGTGTTATGGTTTCTGGCAGTGAAGCACCAAAGACAAAAAGCGCGGGTGTTCTTCAAGTTAAGCCAGTTAAGAACTTGCCGAGTTGGCGTGATGTTATTGAACCTCATCCAGACGTCGCGCAGGGCCGTTATAAAAATGCTGAATTTGCCGCTGACTTGGCACAAGTTGCACGCGGAGAAGGTACCTTTGAATATCGAGATCCTGTCGAATTTTTTGGTCGCACTTATGTAACTGATGGAATGGCGGGCTTACTGACACAAGCGCTTAAGCGTGTGTGTGGAAAAGATGGAGAACCAGTTATTCAACTGAAAACTGCATTTGGTGGTGGAAAGACCCATAGTATGCTGGCACTCTACCATCTTTTACGTGGTCAGATTTCGATAGAAAAAGTACCTGCGGCAGTTCCTTTACTTCAGCAGGCCGGCATATCATCGCTGCCAAGAGTCAATGTTGCTGTTCTAGTTGGCACTGAACTTAATCCATCCAAAAGCCGAAGACCACAGAATTTTCCTGGGATTACGATTAATACACTCTGGGGTGAGCTGGCAGCTCAGCTAGCTGAATCTGCTGGTAGACCTCAGCTTTATGAATATGTCAAAGAAGCAGATCGGAAAGGTGTTTCACCTGGTTCATCGGCTCTGAAAGATCTATTCGATGCTTGTGGACCATGCCTCATCCTGATCGATGAGTTGGTAGCGTATGCAAAAAAGCTTTATGGAGTCGACGGCTTGCCAGCTGGCAGCTTTGACAATCTGATTTCATTTATTCAGGAAATTACAGAAGCCGCCCGTGCAAGCAAAAATAGCCTAGTTGTCGCATCTATTCCAGAATCAGATATTGAAATCGGCGGTGAAGCAGGTAAGCTAGCTCTCGAGACAATTGAACACACATTTGGCAGAATGGAAGCCATCTGGAAGCCTGTCGCGGCTAATGAAGGATTCGAAATTGTTCGTCGGCGCCTATTCTTAAACTGCAAAGATCCAGCTGCGCGAGAGTTAGTTTGTGATGCATTCAGTCAAATGTACCAGAACAATGTGACAGATTTTCCGATTGAGTCAAAAGAACTTGAATACAAGCAACGATTAATTTCATGCTATCCAATCCACCCAGAGGTATTTGATCGTCTTTACGAGGACTGGGCAACTCTTGAACGTTTCCAGAAAACCCGTGGCGTCCTGCGCCTGATGGCTTCTGTTGTTCATGATCTTTGGATGAGTAATGACGCTGGCTTGATGATTATGCCGGGATCCTTTTCGATGGATAATCCCAATGTTCGTGATGAACTAACCAGACATTTACCAGAAAACTGGAATTCATTAGTTGACAGTCAAGTGGACGGCAAAAGTTCGTTACCCTACCAGAAAGATCAAGGAAACCCCAGATATGGTCATGCACTTGCTTGCCGTCGTATGGCCAGGACGATTTTGCTGGGCAGTGCTCCTTCAGTCAAAGAACAGACGGTTCGCGGTATTGAAGCGGCGCGAATTCGATTGGGGGTTGTACAGCCTGGTGAGAACATCGCCATTTTTAATGATGCACTAGGTACATTACAGAATTCACTTGCATATCTATACGCCAATCCGTCTGGTGATCGATTCTGGTTTGACACAAGACCGACCCTACGAAAAACTGTTGATGATCGGATGACTCAAATCTCATTGATTGATATTGATTACGAAGTAGAACAGCGGTTGCGGAAAACAAAAAAGGAGTATCCGTTTACGGGTGTCCATATTTGCCCAGGCTCGTCTTTGGATGTTCCTGATGAGCAGTCTGTGCGATTAGTCATTCTCAAGCCAGATGATACATATAAAGCGTCTGTACAGACAAACAGTGCACTTTCGGTGGCTGAAGAAATTTTGAATAATCGTGGACCCTCCCCGCGGCTGTATCGTAACATGCTTGTTTTCATAGCACCGGACATGGATTTCATTCAGCCGTTGAACACAGAAATCCGGCGTTATCTTGCATGGCATTCCATCAAAAATGACAGTGAATTGCTTAATTTGGATGCTTCCCAAAATAGAGAGGTCGATGCCAGTCTTGCAAGAAGTGCAGAAACGGTTGATATCCGTATAAGGGAAGCGTATTGCTGGTTATTAGTCCCATCTATTGATATTCAGATAGATTTGAAAACCATTGAATGGGAAATTGGGCGTATCAGCGGTGGTAATAATAGTCTTGTGACTAAGACCGCGATTAAGATGCAGCAGGAAGAAACGCTGATCACGCGATGGTCACCGATGTTGCTGCTAAGAATACTGGACTCCGTTTTGTGGAAAGATAAAGACTATATTGAAATAAAAACATTGTGGACATATTTAACGACCTACTGCTATCTTCCTCGGCTTGCTTCATTCAGTGCATTGGAGGAAGTCATTGTGAATGGCCTTGGATCACCAGATTACTTTGCACTAGCAGAAGGAATCAGCAATGGCCGTTATGTCGCGCTCAAGTTCAACGAACAAATCATCGGATTCAACCCAAGTGATATTTTGGTTAAAGTAAGCGTGGCAAAAGAGCAAAGAGAGCGAGAAAAACAGGTGGTCATTCCAAATGGTGATGGTCAGATGCCCGGATTAGGAGATCAGTCTGGAAACGGCATGGGTTCTGAAAGTGGTACTGGTTTTGGAAACTCCGGGGATTTCGGAGGCGGGGTTGGAGCGCAACCACCAATACAGCCACAAAATAAGCATTTCTTCATGTCTGCAACGCTGGACAACACGCGCATTGTCCGCGATGTTAGCCGTTTGGTCGATGAAATAGTCAACCATTTGAGTTCGGTGGATGGTAGCACGGTAGAAATAACGCTCGAGGTTCAAGCGCAGTCTGGTGAAGGATTTTCGGTACCGACGGTCAGAGCGGTTACCGAGAATGCGCGAACATTGAAAGTTGATACATATCGGTTTGAGGAATAACTAAGTTGGACCGAAATTCCGTTCTCCGTAAGTATTTTTCGTTTGACAAAACTATTTTAAATGAAAGTGAAAAAAAATAATTATATTTGGGGCCATTAATAGGACCAATAAGTTGAACAAATTCATATTGCAGTGAATTGGGAGTGAGAATATGAATGAAAAGGATATTTGCAGAATTGCCGTTCGGATTCCATTTGCCGAAGATTATGTGACTCTCTTAGGCTGTGCCATATATTGCTTTAATTATTACGAGAGTTGCATAGTTGATATTCTCTCCATTCTAGATAAGGGTTTTCGACAGAAATATTATCGAGAACTGTCCTTAACTTCGGGAAACCTAAACAAGAAATTTGCAAAGATTCAAAATGCGCAGATTGCAACAATTCCCGGTCTTGATCGGTGTTTTTCAGATTTTTCAGAAATAATTGAGGAAAGAAATCGGTTGATCCATTCTCATCCAGTTACCGACGTAGTGGAAAATCAAATACTTAACTATCAAGCAGACATTAAGAAAAGTGTTCATGATTTCAAATGGGGACGAGAGCAAATCAGAGATTTCACTATGTGTGTAGATGAATGTTTAATTAGAGCATCCGATTTTAAAGTCCTTAGGATGAGTTGTTGAGGAAACCATGGCAGTTTTGCCAAACACGTACACGGTATTTCTCACTGGAGGAGAGTATGCTGGCAACATAAGCACTATTCGCAAATCTATGCATGGAGGATTTGTAATGCCAAAGGGTGTGTTTGGCAAGTAGAATTCCCCCGGTGCTGGAATTTCTACTTGCAAAACACAATTTAGGGGATATCTCCTTTTTGTGGTACTTTGTGCGAGAAAGCTATACTATTTCTTCAAGCTCAATCTGGTTATATACAGTTGGCGGGAGCTCTCTGTTAGAAATTAGTAATTCTTCTTGTTTCTTTTTGGTCGAATGAGCAGAATAATCAAAATAAATCGGTTGAATTTGTTTTGATTTGTAAAGCTTTTCAATGAAATCGTGCTTATCATAGCTGATAAGCCAGGAATAACATTTTGTTTTAATGTATCTGGCCAAAGCTCGATGATCTGCGTCATTGTAATAGTGGCGGTATAAACTCTTTCCTTGGAGATAATAGGGAGGATCGATATACACGAAAACTCTACGTCCTTTACGGCCATAACCTCTAACATGGTTTTCCATAAAGTCTATTGCATCTTCATTATAAACTTCGACCTGACCTCGATACTGAGATAGTAGTCTAATTGATTCAATGACCTTTTCTTTATTAAACCGGCAGCCAATTCCATAAATGGAGTTCTGTTGCAAACCGCCCAAAGGATTTGACTTAAGAAGACCGGAGAAGCTTGTGCGATTAAGGAAAAGGCAAGCAAACCCAATTTCAGCAGGTGTGCGTGTAATACAATAGGCCTCAGACCTATAGTTGGCCAAATGCTCCCACTTCTCTACTGTTATCGGGGTCTCAAGAATCATTCGACATAATTCATCTGTTTCAAAAAAAACTGAATGCCAAAAATAATAGAGAAGATGATCCTTCTCATTCAAAACAACCCTGCTTACCATCTCACGGGAAAGAAGATTTAGTGAGACAGATGATCCGCCGGCGAACGGCTCGAAAATTGTACATCCCTGCAGATGATCTGCTTCAAGGAAGGTTTCACAGTAATTGACAAGCTGCGTCTTCCCGCCAGGATAACGCAATGGTAATTTGAGCATCAGACATCACCTCCCCGCTTGATTTTATCATCATTGTTTCAATATGGCCAGAATTATATTTGAGGTACTCCTTGAACTCCGGCAGCATAATTAAATGCCTTGATGAACTGCTCTCTAAACGCATTTGTCATACCTGCGTTATCATCAATCCAATATTGAACGGCAGATTCAAAAAATAATAAATTGTCATTTAGCCAGGCTTTGTATTTTTCTCTGTTCTCTTCTAAGCGTGTATATGATTCAGAAAACGGTCCGTTTTCAATTATCATACACTGATATGTAAATCCATTTTCAAAATGTATAGGATCAGAAAATAGTTGGTGTCCTTTATCTAAATCTCGAATAAATTCAAAAAGGCATTCTTCGATGCTTTTACCATTGCCAGGTAGTCGTATAAGATTTTTCAATTTTTGAACATGTGCAGATCGTGCTGCAGCATCTATTTCGGTATTTTTAACATCACCATCTAAAATGAATAGGTGGGTAGAAAAATGTTTATAGTCTCTCGATAGCAACTGTAATAATTGATTGTATCCCATTTTAATTTCAGGCATGACAATTTTCATAATATGGTTTGGTATTAGTTTTCCAATTAACCATCTGGCCTCATTATCTTCAGAATATACAGTTAATTGCCGCCAAGCATTTGAACTTGTTGATCTTTCAACATACATGTCATTGCTAATAGCCTGATATGTGACATTTGGATATGATCTGACTGGACCGTTGGATCTGGTCAGATATACTAACTCATAGTCATTAAGTCTATCGGGTAAATTGTATTCAACTTTTTTCGAGATATAATGCAACAATGAAAGGCTGTGGGTGGTGAATACGATTTGAAACCCAATTTGTTTTGAACTCTCGGAGAGATAATCAAAAATTTGATTTAGAGCTTTAGGATGAAGAGTTGCATCTAATTCATCAATTAGAAGCATTCCACCTTTCCAAGATTCACCGAGTTCATCCTTCAATTTTTTAAATGATAGAACTGCAAGAATAATCTGTCCGACATTATCTTCGCCTGCAGAATTGCTCACCGGCCCATATAAATCTGTTTCTATACCGACTGATTTCTTAGTCAGTTCGCTTAGATTTAATGTGCTGACTGAGCGGATATCTTCTACGGGAATTCCTAAAATTCGATTATAGGCTTTTCTCAAGTCATCGTTCCATTGAGAGAGATTTGTTGGATCAATATTAACTTCATGACTTTCGCCTAAAGGAAATAACCGAGATAATCCTAAGTACATTGTTGGCCAAGTGAGTTTTTTTGCTGTGGTGACACCGTCAAACATTTTTGGCAAGATTCGAAATCTTCCTTCCTCTTCTTGCCGAGTTGAACGATATTGAAATTCCTTTTCAACCGCATCTTCTTGAGAATCAATAAAATATAAACTCGCAAAATGAGATGACTTTTCATCTTTATCACTTGTTTTAATTATTTCAGACCACTCACACTGAAAGGACGTCTTTAATAATGATCGAAATTTTGCCCCCCTGATTTGCGCACAATGCCCAAGTAGAGCTAATATGGTTGATTTACCAGTTCTGTTATGTCCTGCAATTATCGTAATTCTTTTTCCCAGGCTAAACTGAACATCATCAAATGCTCGGAAATGCATGATGTTCGCACGCTTCATCAACATTTTTTCACCTCTGAAATTTTGATTAATCCCAACCTAATAAATATAGTCATTATCATTACGCATTGCAACACATACGCATACAAACGTGTATGAAAATCATTTTACAGCCATCAAAATCAACGGAAGAACCTGAATAGCAAGATCTACGCCTTTGTTACCGAGCCAGAGAAGGAAAGGCTTCATCATTTCCCATTTTGTTTTCTTTAGTTCCGGACTCTCGGCAATTGTCTGAATCTTTTTGATCTCAGCGAGTATTTCTGCAGTTTCCGCAGCACCAAGGGAATCGTTATTTTGAACCCAGCTGATTGCCTGGTCGAAAGACACAGCCATAAACTGCTGCTGCATCTGAAGCTGCTGCTGATTGTTATGCGTTGAGATGCTTATGGCCGTTTGTGGTGGTTGGCCTGTGATGTACATCTGCTCTAATTCATTTTGGCGGGCTATCTTATATGACTTCAAAGCCTCAATTAACTTCGGAAGCTCATCCAAATATGATCCATTTCGTGATTTAGAAGGATATGTAAATAATAAGGAATAAGACCAATCCTTTTGCTTTTCCATTCCAGCCTTCATCTTCTTGAAGTACGTCTTTGACTGATTTTCATCTTTCAACCGAATACATTCTTCCGCATCGGTAATATACCCATCTATCATCTTGTTGAGATCTTCGTTCATAGAAGTTACCTCACTCTAATATCTTCATCACCTTCATAAACTCTTCATCGGCGATAATGCTATTTCTTTGTCTTTTGCGCCTTGGCAAATAACCTAGAGTTAGCTTTTATCAGAAAAAAGGAAACGCCACAAAGAATAGCTAGGAAATAACCAAGTGTCCAAGATGATGCTATGGCTTGATACCCATACCAAATCACACCAATACCATTCATGTACAATGCTCTGCTGTATCCAGAAGAGGTTTTTTTGAGTACTTCAATTCCGACAAACACGCTAAAAATCGTCATGATAACATTCCATGAATTTAGTACAACATCGAAGTTTGCCTGATATGCAATTGTGTACCAGATGCTAGCAAGTGTTATAAGTGTAAATACGCCCGCATCTATAAAAATAAGAATAGCTGCAATTTTAATAGCTATTTCATCACTTGGAGAAGTTTTGGAAGTGGAGATCGGTTGGTCAGAAAACGCTTCTGTTCCATTCGAAAATTTCCTGAGTATTTTTTCTTTTGAAAGATCCAATCCGCACCATTTACAAAAATGTGAATCGATCGAATTAATCTCGTAGCACTTAGGACATTGCACCGTGTAATTTACATTTTTATTCTTTTCACGTTCGACTCTTCTTGCTGCTTCAAACGCTAACGCCATCTTTACGCCGCAGCTTTTACAAAATATCGTATCATCAGAATTCTCTGTTACGCATACCGGGCACTTAATCATGCTCTTACCCTCTGATAATTTTGCTTTTCAATATGGAATATTCTTCGTCTGTCAGCTTACCATCATCATGGAGCTTTGACAATTTTTCTAATTAGAAAAATTATCGCTCAATTGAAATCCGCCTTTCGAATACCTTAAAGAACAAAAATATGATGCGAATTGGCTTCATTTAGTATATCAGACTATACGTTTGTGTACTCTGCAACAGCTGCATTCCTAACCGGCAATTGCCAAATTGTTAATCTCTTTTTTTTGAAAGAATGAATATGAGAAAAAAATGTATAAATAACGGATATATCATATAGCCATGATCATTTATTTGAGGTATTTTATTCTTATGGAGGTGATTGTCTATGAAATACATTGTAAATGAAATTTTGGCGGCAATGAACTTTTTATATGTTGCCTGGAATCTTGCATGGTGGGACCATCATGTGCAATTGGCGAGAATGCATGATGCTAGGCTTCAAATTTTGGATCCTGATTGGAGAGCAATGTTATAATATGCGATCGGGAGTATCTAAATTAGCATCTCAAGATAAGTGCACTACTCTTTGGTTGAATTGTGGCTTATCGAACAAAAAATCCTGAACAGAAATTGAGGACATACAAATTATGAGTATAGAATTTGAAAAAGGGAAATTCGAAGATGTCATGAATTTGACATACCCAGGGCTTCAAATGTTCGCTAGAGATGCCAACCTCGGTTCTTTGGAGTCGAAGTATGTGCCAGGCCTTATTCTCATTGAGAAAGGATTCACCGATGCCAGCAACCGAGTGGGTGGCATGATGACATCACATCGATTTGCTATTCTGTCCAATCATATGGCTGATTTTTCTGAATTTGAGCATGGCACAAACTGGGGATTATGTACTGCGAACAGAGACTCCTATTTCAAAGTCCTTGATGTATATAAATTCTCTGGAAAGACATTGATAACCTTATTGCATTTACATAATCAATATTGGCAATTGTTTGATCATTTGACCATAAATATCGATAAGCAGCTTATTGACGATACCCGAGATAGATTTGAATTTAAATGCAACCTGCCATCCATTCCTGAACTCACAACGGAAGTCTGGTTGGATAGATGCTCTGCACCGATTGGAATTGACGATAATGGAAACTATTTTGCCTTGAATGACTCAGAAGAAAAATCGGAAGTTATCCAGAACATTATTGACAGCTTTACATGGACATTTGCTAAAACAATGCCAGAAAACCCTCATTGGTACATCGTTAAAAAGCATGTCAATCCTGAAAATTATGAAAAATTATTCCTTTTCATTTTTGAAAATAACTCAATTGAATGGTTCGAGGGACTTTCTTACAAGGTTGTTCAACTTGGAGAGTATAAGTATTGGATAATGGATGATGATATTAATAAATCTTATATCATCAATCGGACACGACAATTACTCTCTGATTGACATTCAAAATCATCTATATCAAGGTGTTACAATTTTTGTGTGACACAACAACCTGTGATAAGTTTTTGAAAGTGAGTAATATCGCCTTAGACTGTAAATAACAGATATAATTTAGCGGGATATGCTTGCCAGTTGAATAATCAAGAGAGCACAAGAAAAATGCTTCATTAAAATGGAGCACAAAGCCAACGAGCACAACGGGATTCTTACGGTCCAGTAAATAGTACTGTATTGGTGATAGAATTAATCAAAGATATACGTAAGTATATTACGTTAGGAGAGCGGATATGAGGGACTTACAATCACTTTCGGAAATATATAATAATAAATTGTTTCGCATCCCGGATTATCAAAGAGGCTATGCTTGGAAGAAGGATCAACTTGTGGATTTTTGGGATGATATTATAAATCTTCAGGTTGATAGATATCACTATACAGGTCTTTTATCACTGAGAGTAATTGCTAAGTCTTCATTAAAAGGCTTGATCAATGATACATGGTTACTTGATTCTGGATTCAAAGCCTACCATGTTGTTGATGGGCAGCAACGCCTTACTACTATCTCAATTCTTGTGAATGAGATGATTTCTTTCGTAAAAAATTTAGAATGTAATACAGGAAAGAGTGATGGGGAGATTGTCCTTTGTAATCAATACATTAAAGATATTCGTATGAAATATATTTCACAGAAACGTCCGCCGCATAATTTTATTACTACTTATCTTTTCGGCTATGAAGTTGATAAACGAAGTGATGATTATTTAACATATAAGATATTTGATGAGCCATATAGTGGTACAGTCCACGAAACCTACTATACACAAAATCTAAAATATGCCAAAGAGTTCTTTTTGGATTGTATAAAAAAATTATTTGCTAACGAGGGGATGGAAGGCATTGAAGCCATTTTCCATAGAATCACGCTACAACTAATGTTTAATATTCACGAGATTGAAGATGACTTTGATGTTTTCGTTGCTTTTGAAACGATGAACAACCGTGGCAAAAAACTAACCAATCTTGAATTACTTAAAAATCGTCTTATTTATCTGACTACGCTTTATGATAATGATGAATTGGATGTGACGGACAAATCAGAATTGCGTAAAAAGATCAATCATACTTGGAAAGAGGTATATTACCAACTTGGTCGAAATCAGATTTCATCACTATCTGACGATGAGTTCTTAAGAGCTCATTGGATTATGTATTTTCAATATTCTCGTAAAAAAGGCGATGACTACATAAAATTTCTCCTTAACAAGTTTTCAGCGAAGAATATTTTTGACAAACAAATAGTTGCAATTGCAGAGCAAGGTTCGGAAACTCTTGATTCAAATATTGAAGAAGATGATGACGTTCCGCAACCTATTGAGACAGAGATAGAAGAAGTAACGACAACAAGTAAATTAGAACCTGGCGAAATAGAAACCTATGTCAATAGTATGAAAAGTGTTGCAAAATACTGGTTTTATACATTCTTTCCGGACCTTAGTGATTTGACTCATGACGAAAAGATATGGATAGAACGTCTTAATCGCATTGGAATTGGCTATTTCAGACCGATTGTTGCAGCGTCATTAACTCCGAATGCAAACGCTACACCTGAAGAACGCATTGAGTTCTTTCGTGCTGTTGAACGTTTTATCTTTCTGTCATTTAGAATGGCAGCATTCCAGTCAAGTTATAAGAGCAGCGATTATTACCGTAAGACTCGCGAAGTATACACTGGTGAACTTGCCTTAAATGAGGTAACAGCGTCGTTATTAGACACATCCACAAATGATATGGATTATGCTATTAAGAATTTCATGACTCGAATCGACAAACGTTTTTCAAATGGTGATGGATTTTATGGATGGCGCGATCTTCGTTATTTACTCTTTGAATATGAATATGAGAAGGCAGAAGCAACAGGGATAGAAAAACTTGGATGGACACCATTCACAAAGGTTGAAAAAGACAAAGTTTCCATAGAGCATATCCTTCCTCAGACGCCTACCAAATGGTATTGGAAAAATCAGTTCCGACAGTATACCGATGGTGAGATTAAAATACTTTCTGGTTCACTGGGTAATTTACTGCCATTGTCGCAGAGTGTCAATTCTTCATTACAGAATGACAGTTTTGCTGACAAAAAATCTTCAAAAAGCAGTGGACGTCGTGGTTATGAAGATGGATCCCACTCAGAAATTGAAGTTTCACGAAAAGATAATTGGGATGCCCAGAGAATATTGAAACGTGGTATTCAGCTTCTAAAATTTGTTGAAACCCGTTGGAACATCAATTTTATGGACGAAAAACAGATGATTGACCTTCTACACTTATCATTTCTTAATGATGGCCGTGAGGATGTACCAGAATTACCAGAGCCCGGAGATGTTGAAAGTTCTGATCAAGTTTCTGCGATTAAGAAAGTACTTTCTGATCAGGATCTATTACGAATAGATTTCTGGACAAAATTTGTTCAGTACTGTCGTGATAATGGTAGAGAAGATGATATTGCAACTAGAAAGGCATCTTATAACGATTATTACGATATTTCGGTGAGTAGCCCCAACTATCATCTGTTTTTTCAAATTCTTAAAAAGAAGATCCTGCGTATTGGAATTTATATTGACAATCCAGATTATTTTTCAAAGCTTGAATCGAAAAAAGCTGAGATTGAAAGTAAGTGCGGATTTTCTCTTGAATGGTATACAAGTAGAAAAGAAAGTGTATCAAAGAGGATTCTCTTTTCTTTTGAAACAGATATTTATAATGTAGAAATGTATCATCAGCATTTTGATTGGCTCATTGATCACTTTGACAAACTTAAAGGTGCTCTTGATGCCGTTGAATAAGAGTAACTATTGGAGGGAGAAAACCAACAGATTGACATGATGGTGCTTGAGTTATATAAATCAAAAAAGTGTTAAGCTGCTAAACAAAATTTTGGAGGAGAATGAAAAATGAACGGTGAAACATTATGGAATAGAATACTTTCAAACCTCTCTTCTTCGGGAGATGAACTGCAAACAACAACAGGCCTCTGGTTTCGTGCCATTTCAGAAGGGGAAAAACTATTTGTAGATAAGGCATATAATCACTCACCTACTAGCGAGCTTTCTATGAAAAGATCAATCTCAAAGAAGGATTTTCTTATAGTTCATTCTTTCTATGATCGTTGGGTAATTGGGGAAACCGGTGTTCGACAGGAAGTAAGAGGGAAATCAAGAAATACCGCTTACATTTTTGCTCTGATTGATAAATTTGATAAATGAGACATTAACAAATATTAATTTTATAGTAACTGCATTTTTAAGTTGAAAATTGAAAAATATCTATTGATATAGAATGAATAAATATTAGCAGCTATGAACTTTCTAAACATTGCTTGGATTGTTAATATTTTGCAGATTGTTCTGTGGGAGGGGTTATTATGCTTGGAGCAATCATTGGTGACATTGTAGGGTCGCGGTTCGAATTCAATAACCACAGGAGTAAGGACTTCGAGCTGTTCGCCGAAGGATGCTTTGCCACAGACGACAGTATTATGACTCTTGCCGTCGCTAAGGCGATGATGGAAACGGCCAAGGAAACGGACAAGATACCTTCAACCCCTGGCTATGACCACAACCACGACTTTCACTCCTTGCTTTCCAATCTGACAGTGAAATATATGCAGGAAATCGGGCGCAAATATCCGGACTGCGGGTTTGGCGGCATGTTCTACAAATGGGTCTTCAGCAATAACCTGGAACCGTATCACAGCTTCGGCAACGGAGCGGCAATGCGGGTAAGCCCTGCGGGGTTTGCCGCAAAGTCCGAATTGGACGCCGAACAA
>Ga0209125_1001246_pt1 | contig 24947 bp, 19 predicted proteins | sample BarGraIncub1131A_FD_184503 | JGI IMG/M metagenome (GOLD analysis project Ga0209125, IMG submission 184503) | Arctic peat soil microbial communities from Barrow, Alaska - Barrow Graham LP Incubations 11-31A (SPAdes) (version 2) | ecosystem: Environmental > Terrestrial > Soil > Wetlands > Peat... | reverse complement strand
CGTCGAGCGGCATGCGCGCCTCTTCCTTCACGCCTGTCGGCGCTTCGCCTCGTCCAGCGAGCGCTTCAGCAGCGCCACGATGTCGATGACCTCTCCGCCTTCGCCCGCAGCCGCCGGAGCGAGCACGCCGGCGGGCGGTCCCGGTGCTTTCTACCTGACCACGATGTAGCGGTAGGCGCTGTACGTGGGGGCGTGCACGCCATCCGAGTGGAACGCGCGGACGCGCCATATCCCGGGCGTCGCCAGTGACGTCCTCGCCAGGTACTTCGACTTGGCGGCCGAGTAGTAATAGCGTCGCGCGGTCACCTTCTTGTGATAGACGTAGTGGCCCTTCTCCCACCGGTAGAAGAAGAGGGTGACAAGGTAGTACCCGCTCGAGTGTCGCGGCGCCACATAGCCGTAGAGCGTGAACGTGCGGCGACGAGTCACCCTCGCAGGCGCAGCCGGCCTCACGACGATGGCGCTCGACTTCACCGACCAGATCAGCGAATACGTGCCCTCGCCCGCCTGCGCGTGCGCCTGCAGGTAGTAGTCGCCCGAGATCGGGGCGCGCACCGAGATGGCCCTCGGGTAGGTCGGACCGTCCGCCTGCGCCATCGGAGCATCCGTGTGCACGCTGGTCGACCCCGGCGCGTACATGTACAGGGCGAAGTCGGTGTAGGCAGAGCCCTTCAGCGACACGGCGATCTGCTGCCCGGCCTCGGCGTGGATGCGGTACACGTCATCCTGATCGGTGGCGACCCCGAGCTGGCCCTGGACGGGAGACGGCAACGCGGGGGCGTAGGCGATGTCGTTGTCCGTATGGAGGACCGTCGCCCCGACCGCGCCGTCGGCGCGCACGATACCCGCCCCGAGCTGCTGCGACGCAGGAAGGGCCTCGGCGGTCGAGAGCACCCTCTCCTCCACCTGGGTCGCCGACCATGTCGCGTTCACACTCCAGACGAGAGCCGCCACCCCGGCCACGAACGGCGAGGCCATGGAAGTGCCGCTCACGGACGCGTAACCGCCTCCGGGCACGGTCGACAGGATGTCGACACCCGGCGCCGCGATATCCACGCCGCTCCCGTAGTTGCTCCCGCCCCTCGTATAGACCCAACGCGCGCCCGTCCGGTCGACCGCCCCCACCCCGACGACGCCCTCGTACCGCGCGGGATAGTCGGCTCCGTCGGGAGAGCCCTCGTTGCCGGCCGCGGCGACGACCACGCAGCCCTTCGAACGCGCGTAGGACACGGCGTCACTCATGAGCTGGTCCGAGGGCCCCGCAAGTGACAGGTTGATGACCCTGGCGCCGGCGTCGGCGGCGTACTCGATGCCCGCCGCGATGTCGTACGAGTCCCCGGTCCCGTCGGCCGCCATCACCTTCACCGGGAGGACGCGACATCCCGGAGCGACGCCTACCGTGCCGCCGTTGCCTTCGGTCGCGGCGATGATGCCCGCGACGTGGGTGCCGTGCCCGTTGTCGTCGGTCGCATCGTTGTCATCGTTGACGAAGTCACGGCCCAGCGCGGTGTCGACCCGGCCGATGAGATCGGGGTGGGACGCGTCGACACCCGTGTCGAGCACGGCCACAAGGATGGCGCTTGCCCCGAGCGAGATGTCCCAAGCGGCGGGAGCATGGATCGCAGGCAGTCCCCACTGCTCGGGATATCGATTGTCGCCCGTCGGGTCATACGTGGCACGGTAGATGTAGTTGGGCTGTACCCGGGCGACCCCCGGGGCCTGAGAAGCGATGGCATCGAAGACGGGATCGCTCACGCCGCGGGGTGTAGTGACGAGCAGGGTGTCCTCGTCTCCCGGCATACGCTCGACCGTCGCGCCGCGCGCCTCGAGGGCCTGTTCGGATGTCGAGGCCGCCGCGCCGTCTTCGAGGACGACGACGAGCTCTCCCGCCACAGCCGGGGCGAGCGGATCGACGACGACCCTGCTCGACACGACGGATGAAACGGGCCGTACCGGTACCGGCGTCCCGCCTGAGGCGGATCCGGGCGGCACAATCATCGTCGCTGCCAACGAGAGCGACGTCAGCAGAACTAGGAACCGCCTCGAGCGCACGCGCTTCTCGTCTCAGCCGCCGACAACGGGGAACCGGCGCGCACGGGTGCGCCACGCGTCAGTGATCATCGTGATTGTATCGGCAAACCGGGCATTGTGTCCCCGGACCGCACGCTCACGAAGCGGCGGCGGATCAGCCGCGCAAGAGCAGCGTGAAGGCCGGCCGCAGCAACCGGGAGTGCAGCGAGCGCATGCGCAGCAACCGGATGCGCGGCGAGCGGTTGGCGCGGCGAGCCGCCCGCTCGATGGCGCGCTCGGCGAGGGCGGCCTGCTGGAGACGCATGGCCACGGCCCCTCCCAGGAGTGCAGCCGCCAGTGCGGCGGAGTACGCGACGCCGGGCACGACCGCACCGAGAAGCAACCCGATGGTCGCGAAGAACGCCACGCCGCCAGCGGACCCGGCAAGCGCGCCGCGGAGCAGACCGCGCGCAGCGTCACGACCTTGGTGCTGATGGGCGTAGGCGACCCCGAAGGCGAGCAGCACCGGGAGCGGCGCAAGAAGGCCGCTCACCTCCGCTCCAAGCAGGCCGGCGCCCCCCGAGACCCCCGCCACGATCACGCTGGCGATGATCATGCGCAGCGCCAGCGCCCCGAGCCCGGGTTTCGGTGAAGGTCCGCATGGTTCGGGAGCTCCGAGGCTCGCGCCGAACACCGCAAGCGCGAGGAGAACGAGCCCGGCGGCCGTGGCCACGGTCAACGACACGAGGGACATGCCCCACGCGACGGCGATGTAGGCGGTGTAGGAGATCGCCAACGACAGCCACCAGGGTGACCGGCGGGACGAGAGTGCGTAGCAGACGCAGAACGTCCCCGTGGCGAGCAGGCCGAAGAGCGTGGCCCGCGCGGCCGACTCCGCGAATCGCGACCCGTACTGGACCAGGAGCACCACGGAGACCGGCCCGGAGATGAGAGGGAGACCGAGAAGGAGGCCACCTATGGCGGCCCCCCAGCGCCATGCGGCGAACGCGCAGGCCGCCAGCAGCAGCGGCGCGAGCACGACTCTCATGACGAGTAACAACACTGGTGAGGCTCCCGAAGACGAATGCGTGTACTTTCTTCGGGTATATCTTCGGCAGTAGAAGCGATACAGTCTATTTACTCTTTTCTTTCGCTAGCATCGTATATTTCTTTGCTCGCCGATCCAGGAGGTTGCTGTGCTGAACACGACCCGCCTGCGCATCCTCCGCGAGGTCTCCTTGCGCGGGACGATCGCGGCGGCGGCCGAGGCGCTCTACCTGACGCCCCCGGCCGTCTCCCACCAGCTCGTCGTGCTCGAACGCGAGATCGGCGTTCCGCTGCTGAAGCGCACTCCGCGATCGGTCCGCCTCACCGACGCGGGCAGGCGTCTGGTCGCCCACACGGAGACGATCCTCGCGGAGTGCGAGGCGGCCGTCGCCGATGCGCAGGCGACGGCCGCCGCGGTGAGCGGGACGGTCCGTCTGTCGGTGTTCCAGACGGCCGCACAGAGCGTCGCCCTCCCCGCTCTCGTGGCTCTGCGACGCGACCATCCCGAACTCGAGGTACTCACGAGCGACTTCGAACCGGCCCGAGGCATTCCGGCCCTCAAGGCCGGACGGCTCGACATCGCCCTGTCGAGCGAGTGGGACTTCGTGCCCATCCCCCCCGATCCCGGCATCGACAGGCACGACCTGTTCTCGGAGCCGGTCGTCGCGTTGCTTCCTCGGGGGCACCGACTTGCCGGCGGCCCCGTCCGCCTTCGCGACCTTCTGGCCGAGAACTGGTGCATCGCCGGCGAGACGGCGTCGAGTCGCCAGGCGGTGGAGCGCGTGGCCCAGGCCGCGGGATTCGAACCGCGCGTGGTGTTCGAGAGCAACTACTTCCGCGCGATCGGCTCCGCGGTCGAGGCGGGGCTCGGCGTGGGCATCGCGCCGCGGATGACCGACCTCCGCGGGCTCGACCTGGTGATCGCGCCCCTGACCGAGCCGAAGATGGAGCGCCGCGTCTACGCAGCCGTGCGGAAGGGGTCGGGTGGCGCCCCTGCTATCCGGGCCGTGCTCGACGCACTCGCCGCGACCGCCGCCCCGCTGGATCCCGCAGCCTGATCGGCGGCACTCCCGCATACTCCACCCTGACGGCCGACCGATCATGAGGATCCCGATGAGCACGCTCACCAAGCTGTGGCACCCCGAGCGCTTCCAGGGCGGGCGGGCGGCGCGCGGTTACTTCGAGGGTTGGTACTTCAAGGTCGTCGACGTCGCGGCGGCCGAGCCGCTCGCGATCATCCCCGGGATCGCCATCGAGCCAGATGGCCGCCGCCACGCGTTCGTGCAGCTCATCCGCGGAGACGGTCGCGCTCACTGGTTCGACCTGCCGTGGGAGGCCTTCTCGTCCGCGGAAGACCATTTCGAGATCAGCGTAGGCGCCTGCCGGTTCACCGATCGCGAGATACTGCTGGACCTCGAACACGATTCCGGCTCCGTCCACGGGCGACTCTCACTCGGAGAACCACAGCCGTGGCCGGTGCGCGCGCTGTCTCCCGGCGTCATGGGGCCGTTCCGGTTCGCGCCGTTCATGGAGTGCTATCACGGCGTGCTGTCCCTCGACCACACAGTCGACGGAACGCTCGAAGTGGACGGCGAGCACCTGTCCTACGACGGCGGGCGCGGCTACACGGAGAAGGACTGGGGCCGCAGCTTCCCGAGCGCGTGGGTCTGGGTACAGAGCAACGACTTCGGGCGACCCGGAGTGTCGCTGACCGCCTCCATCGCGCGGATCCCGTGGATGGGCTCATCGTTCGTCGGCTCGATCGTCGGCCTGCTGGTCGACGGGCGCCTCTACCGGTTCGCGACCTATACCGGAGCGCGACTCGTCGCGCTGTCGCACCTGGCAGGCGGAGCCGAGTTCATCCTCGAGGACCGCCGGTTCCGGCTGGAGGTGAGCGCCTCGGGTGCGGTTCCGGGCGTCCTGCGCTCGCCGGTGCTCGGCCAGATGGTCGGTGAGGTTGAGGAGTCGCTCCGCGGCACGGTGGACGTGCGACTGACGGAGCGCGCCACGGGGCGCGAGATCTTTGCCGGCAGGGGTCGCAGCAGCGGTATCGAGCTCATGGACCCGAAGGGCGACCTGGCGACGTAGGCCGCATGTGCGCCGGGTGGTCGAGTGGTGGGCGATGAGGGATTCGAACCCCCGACTTCCTCCGTGTAAAGAACCGCGCCCGGTGCACCGAAAGTGCACGACAGCGCCGTTACCTGCTGTTTCTCGTCCGAACGCGCCCGTCTACTCCTGAGATGTTGTCGGTTCAGGTGTCGGATGTGGGCGCTTTGTCGGTTCATCTGTCGGTGCGAGTTCTCGCATGCACCGGCTCGCGATCGCCTCGTCGGCGACCAGGTAACAAGACCGAGGCGAAGCGTGGAGATGCCAGCGCACGGCAGCGACACGGTACCCGGGAAGCGGCGAAGCGAGCGGGCTGGTCACTGCGGTCTCCTCGGCAGGGGCACTCAGGGCTCCCCCATCCTACCGCCGGACAAAGCGCCGCAGCCGGGGCCGCTACTTCTGCCTGGCGAACACCGCCCGGATGGAGACCTTCTTCGAGTACTCGATCGACCCGTACCGGAACAGCCGGACGGCCAGGCGCAGCACGACGATAGCGAGAACGAACAGCTCGGTGATGACGATGGTCGATTCCAACGGACCGAGGGACCCGAACCCGTTGCGGAGCATCGCGGTCACCGGGGCCGAGTACGGGAAATACGTGAAGAGTTGCACGATGAGCGAGTGCGGGTCGGAGATCACCAGGCTGATGGCGTAGAACGGGACGAAGATCAGCGCCATCATGATCCCGAAGATCTGGCCGGCGTCCTTGGCGGTGGGCATGACAGCACCGACCGCGACCAACGTGCTCGTGAAGAGGCCGAAACCTCCGACGAGAAGCAGCGCGCCGACGATCATGGGGCCGGGGTTGAGGAGCAGTGTGGACAGGTCGAAGTTCGGCAGGGTGACCGCGGTGCGGAAGAACACATAGCCGATGATCACCGGCAGCGCGAACACCAGCATCTGCACGGTCCCGACGATGAACAGGGCGATCACCTTGCCGACGACCAGGGTCGTCGGGTCGAGGGTGGTCAGGATCATCTCCGTGACCCTGTTCTCTTTCTCCTCCAGCAAGCTGGTCAACATCTGGTTACTCAGCATCACAATGAGGAGGTAGAAGATCACCAGGAAGAGCAACGGCGGAATGACCTCCGCTATGCCGCCGGACTCCTGACCCGCCTTGTAGGTCGTAGAGGTGACGGGGAGATTGCCCTGAGCGAGCGTGGCGAGAGTCTTGTCGCCGATCTTGCCCTGGGCGCTGGAGACCAGGATCTGGCTCGCGACGGAGGCGTACTTGTCGTTCTCGAAGATCCCCTTGTCGGCTCCGTACACCTTGGTCGACTGCTTCACCGGGTCTGACGGGTAAGCGAAGAACGCATCGGCCTTGCCGGATCTCACATCCGCGATCGCCCGGGCCGGATCGGCCGCCTTGCTGCCGCCGAGGGCGGCGACCACTGCGGGGTTGACGTAGCCAGACGCATCGCTGTAGGCGAACGTGAACTTCGCACTCTTCTGTGCATCGACCTGGCTGCTGGTGGTGGTATTCGACATCACCATCAGTCCGATCACGATGCCCATGACGACGGGCACGATCAGGGTCGAGAGCCAGAACCGTCTCTTCGTCAGCGTTCGGGTCACCTCGAACGAGATGACGGTGCCCAGATTGTGCCGCCCCATCGACTACGCCCCCGCCAGTTCGCTCTGATTCCCGTACACCTTCACGAAGATGTCATCCAGAGACAGCCTGCTCGTCACGAAGCTTCGCACGAGTACCCCGGCCTCCACGAGCTCCCGGACGATCACCGCCTCGTCGACCTGGCCAGCGACGGTCAGTTCGGCGTAGTTGTTCTCCCGCAAAGTCACTTCGTAGTGCACCGAACGCGGAATGTCGCCCGAATATTTGAGCCGGATCGTCGTCCCGCCATACTGAGCCTGCACTTCGGGGATCGTGCCGTAGGCCTCGGCCTCGCCGTCCTTCAGCAGGACCACCCTGTCACAGAGCCGCTCGACCTCTTCCATCTGATGCGTGACCATCAGAACGGTCGCGCCCGCCTTCTTCTGCGTCTCGATGATGTCCATCAGGAGTCTGCGGTTCACCGGATCGAAACCCTTGGTGGGCTCGTCGAGAATGAGCAGCTCCGGGTCGTTCATGATCGTCACCCCGAGCTGCACCTTCTGCTGCTGTCCGCTGGAGAGCTTGTCGAGCCGGAGCTTCGCCTTGTCAGCCAACGCGACACGCTCCAGGTACTTCAACGACCACGACGAGGCGGCTTGCTTGCTCAGCCCCTTGAGCCTGCCGAAGTACGTCATCACGTCGATGACGGACTCCTTCTTGTACAGGCCGCGCTCCTCCGGCAGATATCCGAGCTTGCCGCCATCTTCCGGCCTGAAGGGCCGACCGTTGATGTGAAGGATCCCCGCCGTCGGCTGATAGATGCCCAGCAGCGCACGGATCGTCGTCGTCTTCCCCGAACCGTTCGACCCGAGGAACCCGAAGGTCTCACCACGGTTGATGTCGAACGAGAGGTCGCGAACGACCGTGACCTTGCCGAAGTCCATCCGGAAGTTCCGGATGTGGACGAGAGGCTCTATTCCAGCTGTTTCCATGCCAGCGACCCTAGAGTGCATGGCCGCCGATGTCAACGAAGGTCGAGCGTCGCCACGAAATGAGGGGCCTTGGAATGTCGGCTTCCGACAGGTGAAACGGTAAGAGCCGGGCGACCTGCACCCGGCTCTACCTGCGGCTTCTCTGGTGGGCGATGAGGGATTCGAACCCCCGACTTCCTCCGTGTAAAGAACCGCGCCCCGTACGCCGCAAGTGTACGACAGCGCCGTTACCTGCGACTTCTCGTCCGAACGCTCCCGTTTACTACCGAGATGTTGTCGGTTCAGGTGTCGGATGTGGGCGGCTTGTCGGTGGAGGTGTCGGTACAGGTCCTCGCATGCGCGGGCTCCCAGCAGTCTCGGCGGCGTGCTAGTCGAATGCTATCGCGAGGGACTGACTCCCCTACCGGACCGCGATCTCCGCGCGCCGATACTTGGATGCGATGGCACCGCCGCTGCTCGTGACGACCGATATCTTCGCGGACCAGTGCAGCAGCCTGAACCTGCCGAGCAGGTATGACCGCACGGCCTTGGCGCGCGCGGTCGCGAGACGCTTGCGGAAGGCCGCCGAACCGCCGTGCCCCTTGCCGGTGACGCCGTTGATCGTGAGCGACTTGAACCCCTGGGCCCTGATGAGCACAGCGAGTCTGCGCAGCGTCGCCTTGCCGGAGACGGTCAGCTTCGACGAGTTGGACTTGAAGGTGACGGTGCCGATCCTGACCGCGGCAGCAGCCCGGTAGGTCGCGCGCACCTGCGCCGACTCCGTATCGCCAGCACCGATGGCCTGCACGGTCACGCCCACGTTCGGGCCGAGGAGCTTGCCGTAGGTGAAGCTCGAGGTACCGGGACCGATGGTACCCACAACGGTGGCGCCGACGCGGATACGGTAGCCGGTTGCCCCGAGCGAGCCGGCCCATTGGATGCCGGTCCTGGTGGAGGAAACCGGGCCGAACGTGACGGCGTAGGGATCGGCCGGATTCACGGTGACGATGACGTGCACGATCGTCTCGGTGCCGTCCTGGAAGACGGTGACCGGCACGTCGATCACACCGCTGAAGCCCGGCTCGGGAACCACCATGACGCTCAGGCCTTGGATGATGACCCGACCGAGGCCCGGGATCTCATCTTCGGCGTCCGGGTCGACGGTGAGCGACGCATCGCCGCTGACGCCGCCGATGGGAACCGTGATCGTACCCTCACCCGAACCGGATACCGGAGGCGCGACCGGCGTGGGCGCGTCGCCGATGAGCAGGAGCTCCGCCGTGGCCGAGGTGGCCGTGTACGCGCCGGTGTCGGCGACGGTGACCGCGAACTCGTAGGTGACGCCGGGGACCAGGCCGGTGACGGTCTTGGTCCGCGTGCCGGCGTTGGTCATGAGGTCGATCAGGTTCCAGACCTCCGTGCCGTGGCTGCGCCACTTCACCTGGTAGGACGCGAAGCCGGAGCCGAGCGAGACCGGCTCGTCCCACGTGACGGTGACCGAGCGCGTGGTGGCCTTGGCGGCCTCCACGTTGCGCGGCGCGCTGGCGTCGGCCAGCACCGTCACGCGCACGGTGGCCGTCGTCCCGAGCGCGGTCGTGTACGTGAAGGAGTCCGCGCCGAGGTAGCCGGCGGCCGGCGTGTAGAGCAGCGAGCCGGCCGGGGCGTCACCAGGCTTGGTGACCGCGCCGTGGGACGGCTGCGTGTACGAAGCCAGCGTGCCGACGCCTGCGTCGTCGTTGGTCAGCGGCGTGACCCAGACCGGCCGCGAGTATGCGGTGGCCGCGTCGTCGCGGCTGACGGCGGTCACTTCGAACGTCGCGGTGTAGGTGGCGCTGGCGCTGACGGAAAGCCCGCGGCGCTCGGCGTTCGGGTAGCCGTCGCTCCAGCTCTCGAAGTGGTAGTTGGCATCCGGGACCGCGGTGACGGTGGTGCCATCGGAGCCGTGCTCCACCGTCTGAGAGGCGATGCCCGACAGCGTTCCGCCCGCCCCGGGCGCGTACTTCAGCGCGTAGGAGTTGATGGCGAAGGTGACCGACAGCAGGTGGTCCTGCTCGGTCGTCGCGAACACGAGCGACGGCGATGCGCCGTAGTTGTACGCGTCGGCGATGACCTCTTCGATGTGGTAGCCAGGATCCGGCGTGAAGTCGAAGCGCTGGGTGGTGCCCCAGTCCATCTTGATCGTGCCCGTGGGCGAGATCGAGCCGTGGGGGCCCACGGTGGTGGTGACGGTGTAGCTGTTGATCGCAAAGGTCGCGGTGGTGGTGAGGCTGGCGATGACGTTCTTCTCACGGCGCGCCGCCGTCATGACGTCATCGGACCACTTCACGAAGTGGTGGCCTTCGTTCGGCAGAGCCGTGACCGTGGTCCCGCTGGAACCGTTCGCGACCGTCTGCGTGGCCGAGCCGTCGATCGAGCCGTTGGCCCCGGCGGCGTACGAGAGCGTGAGCGGGGGCATCGCGGGTCCGAAGAAGTAGACAGAACCTGCGTTGATGCCGTTGGCGTTGTCATCGGCGTACGCACCGATGAGGGCGGTGTCGCCGGAGATGGCGACGGACCAGCCGAAGAAGTCGGACTCAGCACCGTCCTGGGAGGTCAGCTTGACCCGCTGGGTCCAGGAAGTGCCGGAGCGGGTGAACGTGTAGGCCGAACCCGTGTCGTAAGCGGCATTGTCGTCCCACGGCGCACCGATGACCACGGTGTCGCCGGACACTGCGACCGAATTGCCGAATTTGTCGCTTCCGGCGCCATCCGCGGCGACAAGCTTGGCCTGCTGGGTCCACGAGATCCCGGAGCGCGTGAAGACGAAGGCTGTGCCGGAGGACAGACCCTTGTCGTCGTCGTCGCGTGCACCGACCACCACAGTGTCGCCGGAGATGGCGATCGAGCATCCGAGGACGTCGTATGGGGCTCCGTCATCGGCGAGGAGCTTCGCCTGCTGGGTCCAGGTGGTCCCGGCGCGGACGAAGACGAAAGCCGAGCCTGCGTACGCGCCATTGTCAGCGTCCGCGTACGCGCCGACCACGGCGGTGTCGCCGGAAACAGCGGCTGAGTAGCCGAATAGATCGCCCGCAACGCCGTCATCCGCGGTGAGCTTCGCCTGCTGGGTCCAGGTGGCCCCGGAGCGGACGAAGACGTAGGCTGCGCCCTTGCCCTCGCTCTCACCGTGCGCGCTCACCAGCGCGGTGTCACCCGAGACTGAGACCGAGTATCCGAAGGAGTCGCTGGCGGCTCGGTCTGCCGCCAAGAGCTTCGCCTGCTGGGTCCACGTGGTCCCGGACCCGGTGAACACGTACGCCGAGCCCGCGTTCGAGTCATCCCTTTCCGCACCGATGACAACGGTGCCACCCGAGATGGCGACCGAACTACCGAAGATATCGTTGAAAGCGCCGTCTGATGCGGTGAGCTTGGCTCGCTGGGTCCAGACGTCTCCCGAGCGGGTGTAGATATAGGCCGAACCCGAGTCAGTGGCGCTGACGGCGTCGCGCGAGGCGCCGACGACGGCGGTGTCGCCCGATATGGCGACCGCGATACCCAGGAAGTCGCCCGCAGCGCCGTCCGAGGCGCCGAGCGCGGCCAACTCCTCGGCGCCGTACTGGTACGGCAGGCCGGGGACGTCCGTGAAGCGCGCGGTCACGGTCTTGTCGGCTGTGACGTTCAGATCACGGCGCGCGGCCGTGATCACGCCGTCGGACCACTCAACGAAGCGGCAGTCGGCGTTTGGAGTGGCGGTCACGGTAGTGACGTTGGAGTCGGATGCGACCACCTGCGTGGCCGAGCCGTCGATCGAGCCACCCGAGCCCGCGGAGTACGTGAGTGTGTGAGCGAGAGCGAACGCCGCCGAGATCGTGTGGGTCGCACCCACGCTCGCGAAAACGTACTCGCCGTCGGTCAAGCTCGCCGGAGCACCGTCCACGGTCAGCGTGGCGACGCCGTATCCAGGGTCGGGCGTGACCGTGAACGTGGCATTGTCGCCTTCGTCCACGGAGTTGAGACCGGAGGGCGAGATCGTCCCACGGGCGCCGAAGATCTGGATGCGATCGTTGTACGTGTCGGCCACGTACACCTCGCCACTAGAGGCGACGGCGAGGCCCCGGGGAGAGTCGAACTGGCCATTGGCGGAGCCGTTCGAGCCCCACTTGCCCAGGTACTCGCCGCTGGAGGTGAAGTACTGGATGCGGTTGTTGCCGGTGTCGGCCACGTAGACGTCGCCGTTGGGGGCGACGGCAACGCCCGAGGGGCTGCTGAAATGGCCGTCGCCGGAGCCGAAGGTGCCGAACTGGTCTATGTAGTCACCAGCCGAGTCGAAGACCTGGATGCGGTTGTTGCCGGTGTCGGCCACGTAGACGTCGCCGTTGGGGGCGACGGCAACGCCCAAGGGGTTGTTGAAGCCCCCGACGCCGGTCGGGTCGATTTGGCTCAGAGGGGTGCCCGCGGAGTCGAAGATCTGGATGCGGTTGTTGCCGGTGTCGGCCACGTAGACGTCGCCGCTGGGAGACACGGCAACGCCGGAGGGGTTGGTGAACTGGCCGGCGCCGGAGCCGGAGGTGCCGAACTGGTCTTGGCCACCATTCGAGTCGAAGACCCGGATGCGGTTGTTGCCGGTGTCGGCCACGTACACGGTCCCGTCCGAAGCGATCGCGATACCACCGACCTGCGCGAACTCGTCGGCGCCGGTCGGGGGGAGATGGCCCATGGGGGCGCCCTCGGAGTCGAAGACCTGGACGCAGTTGTTGAATGTGTCCAGCACCCACACGGTCCCGTTCGGCGCGATCGCGACACCCGCTGAACCGGAACTGCCCCATTCGCCCTTGAACACGCCGGTCGCCTGCGTGGACGCGGTGATCGGAAACGTCGTCAGACTCAGGACCAGATCGATCGTGGCTTCCTTCTGGATGTTGTAGTCCGCCAGCGTCCGGTTGTCCTCGAGCTGCTTGCCCTCGAAGATGAGGCGCTGCTGGTCGGGAGGGATGGCTTCCTTGTCCTGGATCTTGCCCTTGAGGTTCTGGATGGTGTCCGTCGGCTCGACATCCAGAGTGATGTTCGTGCCTGTCAGCATCCTCACGAAGATCTGCATGGCGAACGCCGTCAAGACCGACGACGCGAGAATGGCGACCACCACCGCAACGAACCCCACAGCGCGCAACACCCCGCGAACGGAACGATTTCCCATGAGGTACTTCTGCTCTCTCTTCACCGCATCCGCAGGCACACCGGGTCCGGTATCGCGCCCCTGCCGCGTGCCCCTCACTCGACGCCTGAACCGCACCTACAGTACATCGGCATCGTGTGGAAGAACACGAGCTCCGAGTGTTCCAAGGGTCAGGTCGTAGGACGGACGCGGCTCTCAGGGGCTCGTGACGCAGGTGAGCCCGCCTGCATTCACAGACGCGGGCCCACACACCCGCCACCAGATAGCCGTCGCGGTCCCGAAGCCGCTAGGAGGGCAAGTGCGCCCTAGACGCGCACACATCCGGCGCAGGAGGGGATGTCCGAGCGGCCACGACCGACCGGCGTGGGTGGCGACGGACAACGTCCGCATCCATAAGGCCAAAGGTGCCAAACGGGCACCCCAGTTCCTCTTGATCGTGGGCATTGAGCGCTGCGGTGGTGGTGGCATTCAGCACACCGGCGTCGCCGAGTACCGTCAGAGAAGGCTCACGCGACCCCGCCGACACCTGGGCCCAAACAAGCCGAAGACGCCCGAAAGCAGTCGAATACGACTGAACACCGACACCATTTGTCGGTGCGTTTGTCGATTTCCGACACCCGACATGCGTGAAGCCGGGCACGAACACCCGGCTTCACCTGAGATTTCTTTGGTGGGCGATGAGGGATTCGAACCCCCGACTTCCTCCGTGTAAAGGAGGCACTCTACCGCTGAGTTAATCGCCCATTTGGTGCTTGACCTGCGGTTTTACGCTTTGCGTGGTTGTGGGAAGTCCTCAAAAGTGTGGGACAAACTGTGGGATTTGGGGCTTCTGTGGGACAAAGTGTGGGACAGATTGTCCTCTATCAACGACGCGGTGACATCCTACCAGTGAATGTGCTTATCGTCGCCCGTCACACCCTAGTAAGCCCTTGGTAAGAACCTTTGCCTACGGTGGTTATATGGACATCACAACCGACCTCAAAACGACGGCGAGAACCTACTATCTCGTCAAGATAATCAATGGAGCCGTCCCACAAGAAGTGAGTGGTGGACTGTGGGACGGGCTGCGCTACTTCTGTATAGAACTACAAGGCGTTATGTATTGGCTCACCGACGATGGACTCTTCACACCACCGACTGTTATGCAGCGTAGAAGTTGAACGCCCAGAGGAACCAACCCAGACCGACCGCTGCCGCCAAGATAGTCCTGACAAACCCCTTCTTAGTGAAGGCGCTAACCAGTCCGAACCCCACAGCCATCACCGCTATCGACGCAACTATGGGGAATATCCCCGCCGTGAGTGTGGCAACAGCCTTGTCCATGTCCGACCTTCCGTAGATAGATGGTTAGGTGGAGTCTACGGTGTGGCGGTGACAAACGAAGAAGAGGCAGGCTGTTGTAGCCCTGCCTCTTCCGTGACCTACACCGTCTTGACGAACAGCGGTATAGTTACCTAGATGGGCTGCAACCCACCGTGCTCTTACTTGAGAACCAGAGCGATAACGACCACGAAGACTGTCAGAGCCAGAATGGTCGTCATGGGTAGGGTGGGTTCCGTTGAGGAACTTGCCCTTCCTGCGTTTTGGACATCATTGCCGCCGACGCTACTAATCAGCGCCATCAGCATACGGACGATACCGATTTGTTCCATGTGCCTATGCTTACCTCCCATCGTTGCGCTGGTGTTCCGCTAGTTCCGTTGGGCATCACCACCTCTCAAAGCGCCCGACCACTCCTGTCTGCGGTGCATGATACCGTTGATTTTTTTTGGTGCACCTTGGCGGTCTTGGGGTCATCACCACCTCTCAGGCTTGCTACGACTTCATACGCGTGGGGCGCTAAAAAGTTCAACGCCGACCGTTCGTCAGCGGCATCCTCTTGATGTCGCTCGTCAGCGCCCTGATGTCGGGCATCACCACCTCTCAAAGCCTCGTCAGTTCCTAGTATCAGGGTCATTGTCTGCAACTCTGTTACGGGTGCCGATAACCTCTCCATCTACTTTAATAGTACAGTCCGTAAACGCAAAACAGCCGACGAGAACGACAAGTCGCCAAATATACTTACAGGACACCGCCCGTTACTAACTAAACGCTTACGCAGGGGGTATCTCGCTCGCAATCTGGCTCTCGGCTCTCTTCGGCTGCTCGGAACAACACCTATTCAGTTATCAAAGGCTTCGCCGCTGCGTATATCGTATGACCCCGACATATAGTGCGTCAACGCACCGATGATGGGAGGACGATATAGCGTTCCAAGCGGCGATTAGTGATACACCACGAACAACCTAAACGCCGTCTTGCCTGTCTTGATGCTACCTCACAGGTCTGACGGTTCTTATCTATGAACATTCTACGGTGCTTTTGTTATGGATTAGCCGTATTCGTCCTAGGCAATCTGGACGACCGTGCCCTTGGTATCGCGCTTGTCCCCCATCATCGCGTCAAGACGGTCAATCGCTGAGGTCGCGTCCTGCTGACGAACCTTGGTGTAGTGCCGAAGAAGAACCTCGGGCGACTGACCAAGTATCTGACTGACCAACTTCACCGACTCACCCTGCTGTAGCAAGTTGCTGGCGAGTGACTTCCTCAACAGGTAGTTGGACTTACTCCCATCAGGAACCCTCAGACCTGCTCTGACCAACGAGGGACGCAATACATCAGCGGCGAACCGCTGCATCTGTCGGCGATGACCTCTGACTGTCGGGAATATCAGGTCGTCGGGCGCACCGTTCAACACCTTCTTCTGCGCCCCAATAGCCAGCAAGAGACTCGCAGACAACGGAACGAACCTGCTTTTGTCAGTCTTCGTGGCATTCGTTCCGTGCCGTGTGGCAGTTCTACTGATAGTGATGGTGTGGTCTCGCCACGATATGTCCTTGAACCGAACCTCACAGGCTTCGCTCGGACGGCTCCCAGTTTGAGCCAAGAACAACATCAGCGATTTATCGCCATTCTTACTAGGTGTGGCGTTCACCAAAGCCTGTGTCTGCTCGGGATTGAGCGTGTATTCCACGCCAGCGTCAGTTGTTTTAGGTGCCCTCACACGGTGGACTGGCGACTCACGAATAAGTCCGATACTTACGGCATAAGTAAGCACCGCGCCCAAAGTCACCAAGGCGCTCTTGATTGACTTGTCAGAAGTCCCGCTGTGCTTGGTGAGAGTTATCCATTGGTTGATTGCCTCGGTCGTCAAAGAACTTCTGACCTTGAGATTTGAGAAGTGCGGCAAGAGGTGGTTCTTCAACCTGCTCTCGTAGGAACTCACCGTCTGTGACCTCAGAGAGTGACAACCATCTGCGAGATAACGCTCCACTAACTGACTGAACCTGATGTCGCGCATCGTCGCCAACTGGTTGTTGCGTCCTTTTGTAGCCAGTTCATCGGCTAGGTCTTTGCTTGCTCTCTTCTGATGCCCACCGTTGACCCATACGGACTTGCCGTTTTGCCTGACCACAATCCAGAAGGTCTTGCTTCCGTCCTTGTGAGTGCGTTCAACAACTGCCACCGTGACCCCCAATGCTTTGACTTCTGTTTGATTGGGCTTGTCTTTGTGCTCAATCCGAGGGGTGTTGATACTCTGCTGGTATCAATCAAATCCGCCCTCTGGTGACCAGGAACACCTTTAGGCGTGCTAAAGCAAGTCTCTAAATAACACCAGAGATAGACGGTTAATGTTTACTGTGCCTCCCGCTTACCGATAGTTTCTTCCACAACCACACGGATATACCGATGATGGCGGCGGATAGCACGGTGCTGATGATATTCGTCGCTATGGCTGACCAGTCCACCGTGTTTCACCACCTCTCGCTTGTTGAATAGCGTAGAGGCGTGTGCTGACGGGCTGCTCTTGTAATCGCCTCACATCAAGCATGAGGTGGATGTCAGCCGTCACAGCGCCCAAGTCTCTGAGCAGGGCAAATACGAGGTGACAGCGGGTGTGTGGATATTGAAGAAGCGGCAGAACAATCCCCCGCAGTGTGTAGACCTCACCACCAAATCGCGGACGTTCTCAATGACGAAGAACACTGGTTGTCTGCGCGTGGTACTTCGTGTCGGGGCATGGAAGTACACTCGGATGGGAGGTACAGCCAATGCCGATAGACCTAGTCCATATGGACAAGACCACCTACGAAGCCATGTGCGCCGCGTTGTGTGCAGCCGAGTTCGACGCGATTCACATCGAGGCGAACCCTGGCGACGGCGGGATTGACTCTTTTGAAGGCTCACTACTGGAAGAGGTCAACCACATCTGGCAGTACAAACACTTCCCTGACGGCATCGGCGAGTCGCAAAAGAGCCAGATACGCGAGTCGCTGAAGACAGCCATCAAGAACTACCACCCCAAGGAATGGACACTGTTGATTCCATGCGACCTAGACCAGAGCGCTCAGAAGTGGTTCGAGAAGCAGCGTGTTGAGTTCGCCAAGCAATGCACGGAAGTGAACTGCATGGGTGCGACGGAACTGAGCAATCTAATACGCCGTCACAAAACCATCCGGCAGGACTACTTCCCCACCACCGACAACCAAGTGAAGATACTCACCTCGATGCTGGGCGGTCGGGACGCGGTATTCGAGAACCCCAAGAGCAAAGCGTTGGACTTGATGAGCGCCAGCGCCGAATACATCAACGACGACCCCGACTGGGACTACCGCTTCTCGTGGCAGGACGATGTCCAAACGGTGGAAGCAGTGCTCGCCAACCCGAACGCGAAGGATAAGACCGCCGCACAGTTCGAACTGACGCTCCCCAACAACGCCACGGGCAAGAAGGTTCGCCAGGACTGGATAGACATGCAGAAGAAGGGAACCCCCTTCTCGGTTGACGGCAAGCATGTACGCATCAAGAAGTCGGTATTTGACGGGCTTGTGGGCGAAGGCTTCACGCTCACGAAGATGCAGATGATTCCCGCTATTCCAGACCGCCGACTTCCGATGCGTCTTACTTTTACTTCGGGGGCTGGCAACTCAGCGACGCTACGGCTTGTTGACCTGCGGCTTAAGCGCCAGGGTTCCGACGAGGCGTTGTTCACCAACGAAGACCAGAACAGCGTGCTCATTGTCAGCCTCACGATGAACTCGGCTGGTGGAGCAATTCACTTCAAGACCCGTGACTACGTCGGTCGCACACCGACCGAGGCTGCGCTGTGTGAAGACGTGTTGGCAGTGATTGCCGAGGGCGATGTGCGACTTGAGATGGAACACATCGAGTCCGGTCTTCATCTAGGGGCGGCTGTTCTCAACGACCTCAAGGGCGGGCTGTCCGCCGACCGCGAGTTGCACCCGTTCTTCAAGAGCCTGGCGACGATTGAGCGCTCTCTTGACCCGACCCTGCGCGTGCCCGAGTCCTACCACGACCGCGATGTGCCCGCAGCCGAACGTCTGGCGAAGATACTCACCGATGGCGAGTTGACGGCGCAGGGGTCAACAAACCTGACGCTGAATGTGGGCGATGCGGACGGTGCTCGCAAGTCTCTCGCTCAGAACGAACCCGTCGAGTTCCCACTGGATGAGTCGACGGAAGAGGTGAAGTTGCTCGGCAAGACTTATGTGTTCGACACCACCACGAGCATCATGGCTCCGCTTGTTCTTGTGGACACCACCGCCGAGGAACTGGTAGATGGAGCATCCTTCACGGTGAGGCAGGAAGGCTTGGTCACCCGCAAGTACACGCATGGTCGGGTTGCCACCGAATCCCCTGAGTAACGGCAAGACCAAAGAACAAAGAAGCCCTTGGTTGTTATCCAAGGGCTTCTTTTTTAACTAGGTAGGTTGACCGGTTCAAAGGGTTACACCCTTCTAGTTGATGTCAGACCTGTGGTGGTGCCTAGCCGACCATGGAGTAGAACACCGAGAACGGAACCCCATTTGGCGCTGCTTTGCCGAAGTATTCTTCGTAGGTCACCCATTTGCGCTTCTGCGGGTTACGCCATTCGCGTTGGTGTGGGTCATACATCATTCGTGGGTTCTTCTTTGTGAGTTCCACCGCGACACTCTCGTATTTAGAGAGGTCACAACAGTCGTCTACTAGCAGGAATGTTGTGTTCTCTGCTTCCAGACCAAAGTCTTGAAGAACGATTGACTGGGCTTCGTCCATTATCGCGGCGTGAACTTCTTCAAGCCGTTGGCGGGGCACGAGATATGCGCCGTCATCAAGGAACCTGCCGTCAGTGACATACAAGGTCACGCACGCGAGCGCTGTGTTGCTGTCATGGCGCTGGGCAACGAACCCCGAGCGCGTGAGCATCTGTGCCCCGTCAAAGACCTCGCACATACCGCTGATGCTGTCGGTGCCGAACGAATATTTGTAGCGGTCATAGTCGGTGCTGACTCCGAGACCATTGCTAGACATCTACGCCACCACCCTTGAGCGCTTCACAACGAGCGACGGCGGCATCCAACCGCGCCACGACACTGTCATTGCTCGGTGACGAATGACTTGGAACCCGGCTTCGGATAGCAGACTCTCTGCCTTCTTTACGCGCCGCAGGATAGTTTGCGCTGAACTACGGTGGTCTTTGAACACCACCACCAAATGCGACCGATAGCGCGAGGTCGCAACGACATAACCGGATGGGAGCGTAGCCCAGACCCCGAGGCGTGTGACCTCATCCCAATCTTACAATGACACTTCACCAAGCGAACGCAGGATGCCGGCAACTTCCATTGGTGTTGGCACTGTTGAAGTAGGCATCTATGCCACCTCATCAAGAACGACCGGCTTGTGGTGCCAGTGGTAGTTCCTCGCCGCGTTGTCCAAGCATCCGTTCATGGTGTTTATCAACAGGTCGTAGAGTCCGTCTTCGCCCAGTTCTTCGTGGTCAGTGCTCAAGTCCACAACAGCAGCGGTAAGCGCTTCCCACGTATCCACTCGGACGAGGTTGTAATAGTAGGCGGCGCTGATTGCGCAGTTCTCGCAATCCACGTTGCGTTCGCACTCACACTCACAGAACTCTTCTATGAACTCGCGCTGGTTCTCGTCCAAGGAACAGTGTTCATCGGTGTAGTAGTAGAGGTGTCCATCGGGACTCACGAACCACTCTGCTGAGTTCAGATACTCACTACAATCCACACCCCATAGCGGGAACCCGAAGTCCACGGTTTTATTCTTGTAGCGAAGACGGTACATCTCGAATGTGCTGGCACTCAAAGCAGCCATCTTCTCGGCAAACTCAAGGACGGTATTGCGGAGCGTTACGCCACAGGGGAATGAGTCACCGGCGGTAATCAACTGGTCAACCGTGCGGAACGCGGTATTTGTATTCTCACGTTTGCGGCTCATGGTTAGACCACCGCTTCCGTGATTACGGGCTTGGCATTGACGCTATGAGGGCGACGACTATCGGTTGGGTATCCCTCATGCTTCAACAACCACATTGCCCTACCCACAACAGCCTTCACGAGCCGCTTCTTGCTCTGATGGTCAGAGTAGTAGCGCCGGTCAAACTCAAGGGCAGCATCTTCATCGGCGAACAACATATCTTCACCGATTGCTGCTATTGCGGCGGCGACGAAGTTGCCCTTGCGCTTACGCTGGGTCAAGTCCAACACCTCGTTGAAGACCTGAGTCTCTTCCAACAAATCACGGGTTCCATCGTCCAACTGCTTGCTGTAGTGCTCGGCAACCCGGCACGACGCAGCGGCAACAATATGTCGACTCGGGTCGTCCGTCATGGTGGTCAGGTGATGCGAGACGCACCCGGCTACATAACTATTCTCAACCCCGGTGGAGCCAAGACTGATTGCCACCAACTGTGCCACCGTCGCCAAAAACACCGCATAGAAGAACTCTTCAAGGTCGTCGGTATCAAAAAGAACCGGATTTGAGACCAGCCAACATTCATCTTTGCCCGCTTCGTTCTCTTTAATGGTTGCCTCGTAGATGCCGCCGTCTTCGGTCATCGCCAAAATCGCGGTCGGGTAGTTCCAAGTGCCGTGCTTGACCGCCACTTCATAGCAAGGAACCGACTCATCACCCAAACGAAGAATTGTTGCCTCGGCACCGAGAGCCTTTGCCTTGGCGAAGTATTCCGCCGCCATCTTGGTGCGACCGTCATACATATGAAGGTTATTGAAGGCGTTCGGGGAGACGAAGAAGTCGTTATCCCGACTATCTACGGTCTCGTCCTGGACTACTTCCATTGGTGCGTCATCAACAGCCCACCAAGCGAGCCACTCAACTACATCTTGCTCGCGGAACCGAACCTCATCGCCGACCCAAAAGCCCGGCAACTCATCGTGTTCATAGGCAAGAACGACAGCAGCGGGGTCGCACCTCAAGAAGTCGGCGACTTCTTCGGGGGTCAGAATGGTCGTACCGGTAACGATGTCTGTGAAATTCATGGCTTATGCCACCTGCTCAGAGATGAACTCTGACGCGGTATTACTGAGACCACGAGACATCGCAAAGAACAGGTCACCACGTCGTTCATCCCAGAACTCATCGGCGACTAGTATCTGGTGGAATTTGTCGTCCAGCGCCGCCAGGTGTGTATTTTTGTTGACGTGCGCAAAGGCGACACGGGAGACACCAGCGATTGGCTCTCGGAACGCAATCAGCCCCGTTGCTGTGATGCCATCTACGGTTCCTATATCGGGGACAACGGTGAACTCTGCCAACTTCAGCCCGTATTCCCGCATACAGATTGTGAGTTCGCTGCGGCTCTGTGGCTTGGTATACCAGCCCGTGTCGCGCAGCAGTTCGTCTTTGCTCGGGAAGAAGTGGTCGCCGCCATCGTTGATGGCTTTCCACATCTCGTCCAAGGTGCGGTTCTTCCGGATGGCAATCTCGGCGCTCATCTGGTCAAACCACCGACGCGACTGTTCATTGATTGCCTGAACTTCTTCGTCGGTCAACTCGGTAACGATGTCGTTCTTTTGCTTCTTCATTAGTTGGTACTTCCTATCTGTTAGTTGGTTTGTGTCCCCCAATCGGTTGAGGTGGCACACACTTATATATAGGTGGAGCAGTAGAACGCCGTGCGGTGGTGCGTCATATTTTGTCTTGTCACCTCGTTACTCGGTGTCATTCCTAGGGCGGTCATTTACCGTACTACCCCACAATACACCTAATCCTTACTAATGTCAATCCTAAGAGTAACACTAGACAAACTGTATTGGGTATACTATAAAGCCAGGTCAGAGTACATATTTGCCCGGCATTTGCGTAACGCGCTAAAAATAGTTCCAAAATCTTTTCGGGTATTTGCCACCGAAGTAGTCATTCCACGGTTTGCGCTACACCTATATATAGAGTGTCTATAGCGGGTGTTCTTCTTGTTATTCCTAAGAGATTTGGTTCGTTACGGGGCAACCCGAAGAACTACCAACCAACACAAAGAAGAAGCCCCCGATAATGGGGGCTTCTCTTGTCCGTTCTGTTGCTCGGTTGGTACGTCTAGTTGGCGGTGACAGACCGAGGCAAGGTAAGCGGCGCTGCCATCGCAGACAACCTTGCATCTAGATGCTGACCCCGAGACGCTCACTCACCTGCATCAGCGCCGCGATATCCAATCCGCCCACCACCCCCGCAGCGACCTGCGATACCACAGCCGTCCTGAGAATGGCGTTGCTCGCAATCGCCCGAACGCGGTCGGAAGCGAACCGAGCGAAATCGCTGGACTTCCCTACTCGCTCATATGCTGACGTGGCACGGCTTGCGAACATGACCACCAAGTCCAACGCCTCCTGGTTCTTGCCGACAGCCCAGAGTTGGTCGGCGACGAGCAGCATCTCGTCGGCTCTTGTCTGCCACACCTTCTCAACCGCTGCCAGTTTCACTTGAAGCGGCTGGCCAGAAAGCCACCGCATCTGCGGTGTTGAAATCACGCGCTTCCCTCTGCGTCCTGTGTCTCGAACTCTTCCCGCAGCCGCCCCATTAGTTCATACAGACTCGCGCTCACGCCCCCGACTACCACCAATGCCTCTTGAGCGCTGACACAGTCGGCGATTCGGTCGTCCTCATTCACGTTGCCGATAACCGCATCCGCCACCTCACCTACGGCGCTCACCAGAGCGGTCAACAGTAGCCAGGGGGATTTCCCGTTCTCGTAATCGTCGCCAAATTCGTCTCTGACAAACAGTTCACGCTCAAGGTAGACAAGGGTGAGGTAGTCCTCGGTTATCTCCTCATCGGTCGCTCGTTCAACCATTTCTCCCACCTGCTTCTGCGGTTTCCCGCAATGTCCCATCGCTTCAAAGCATCCCTCGCCGAAATAGAGAAGCAAATCGGGCGAGGCTGACGACGATTCTCAGGACGCAGAACAGCCCCGCGCTCGGTTGACCAGTTGGGCGCGGGGCTGCCATTCGGACGCGATTGCGCGGTGAGCGACTAGTCCATTTCCTCGTCGGGCGACACGTAGCCGTATCCATCGTCTTCGGCTGGTGTGTAGTCGTGGTCAATCGTCGGCGCACTTGCTGCGATGTCCTCGGGATGGCTCACAACCGCATCCTCATCCAAGTCCTCCTCGGGAACAGCGACACGCAACATCCATGTGCCGCTCTCATCAGGTGCAAGCCGCATGTCGAACGCTTCCCAGGAATCATCTTGCGGGGTCTCGGGAGTCTTCTCGAAGGGCACGAGCAGCCGCTTGCCCTTGGTGGTCAGACTGATTCTCCAGGGCAGTTTCGCAGTGTGCCACGGTCGCAGGACTGGCAGGCGCAGGGATGCCGTGTCCTTCGAACAATCCATGTAGGTGTTGTCGCCGTAGTGCGGGATAACCTTCTTGACACGGCGACCACCGTTGAGCCGTTTGTAGTCGCTGGACACGCGATTCACGACCGCATCGGCGATTCCCGTCTTCAGCGAGAACCGACCTGCCACATCGTCACGCAGCCCGATACCGCCGCTGCCGACCTTCCGACGCATGTCTATCACGTTGTACCGATGCTTCTGGTCTGCCACCTTCGAGGCATAGTCGCATGCCTTGTTCCAGGTCACCAGAAGCCGACTCAACTGCTGCGCTTCGCCTGGAACCAACGTCAACTTGTAGACAATCAGTTTGAGCATCTCGCTACCCCCGCATCGTGTTTCCCTGGAAGCATATCGGCACAATTTGGGGATGCAAGTAGTCTTACGGATTTCTTTGTTGTCTTACGGATTTGGAATCTGTGTCTCTACTGAAGACCTTGATGTCTTTCCTATCTTCTGAACTCTGTTTCATTTCCCGTGACTACTATCCAGGCGCCTGGAAGAACTGGTTGTACTTCCTAACCACTACGCGCATACGCGCCCGCGAGGGTCGGTCATCACGGTAATGGAACCTCAAACCTCGGCTATCGTTCCATGAACCGCCGAATCCCGAAGAGCGCCACGCCTATGACCGATGGTCATGGCGATAACGGATTTCACTCTGGGGATTCTGGAATATCCGCCGAGGGCAAGGTCAAGCCCGGTTGTGGACTCAGACATTCTGCCGCCACGGAATCTCAATGCTTTGGCAAAAGCGTGAATACCACCAGAGGCTACGGAAACTCTCGTTCACCGCGAAGGTCTGACTTGAACCTGCGAGAAATCCAAGGAGCATACGAATCGGTCTTCGCTCTACCCCTATTCCGCCGCCGACTTGGTGCCGCCGCCGACCTCAATGGACTTGCCTAATAGATTGCCGCGAAATGGCGCGACTCTTACGCCGACACACATTCCGCCGTTTCGCCGAGATTCATTTAGAAATCCGAAGTTCTCGGGGGCAGATTATCGCGGGGTTCTCGTGCGGTTCTGCCGCAGCCGTTCGGATTCGTCGCGCTGAAGTACCGCAACTAGGCGAATCCCTGGCTGGCGATGAGCGACTCCGACGAATCAGCGCAGTATCGGGAATTGGCGAGAACCCGTGGCGATTCGCCCGTATTCGCTTCTTCGGAATCCATTACAGATTGCCATTGAAGGTAGGTTGGTGGGCGTTTCGTCGCGTCTAGCCCTGAACGCAGAGAATCACTTAGCGAAAACGCTTTGTGGGGGCATCTCGGGCGCTCAACGGAAGCCGCATCAGCGCAACAAGCCAGATTCCGACACGTCAGTTCACCTACGCGTGGCTTCCGCGAACGAGGTTCACCATCACCACGCCCGCGACAATTAGAAGCATCCCGACAGCGGTCTGCCAGGTCATCTTCTCGCC
>Ga0209125_1001244_pt1 | contig 25017 bp, 17 predicted proteins | sample BarGraIncub1131A_FD_184503 | JGI IMG/M metagenome (GOLD analysis project Ga0209125, IMG submission 184503) | Arctic peat soil microbial communities from Barrow, Alaska - Barrow Graham LP Incubations 11-31A (SPAdes) (version 2) | ecosystem: Environmental > Terrestrial > Soil > Wetlands > Peat... | reverse complement strand
CTACTCTTTATCACATCAATGATATTAGGGGTTCCTTCTGTAATTTTTTTAACCTCATCCGCATCAATGCCGTTGTCTTTTAATAACTTAGCTGTACCTTTTGTCGCTATAAATCTATAATTAAGTTCGTTAAAACCCTTAGCTATATACAAAAACTCTTTGTAATCTAAAGGATTTATTGATGCTAAAATTATTCCCTTTTCTTTTTTAACTTTCATTCCAGAGGCAACGAACCCTTTATATAAAGCTTCTTCAAAATTTCTTCCTATTCCTAGGACCTCTCCTGTGGATCTCATTTCCGGTCCAAGGCACACCTCAACCTCAAGAAGTTTTTGAGTTGAAAATACGGGAACCTTAACTGACACTAATTCCGGCTCCGCGTAAACTCCTGTCCCATATCCAAAATCTTTTAATTTTTCTCCTAGCATAACTCTTGTGGCAAGATCCACAATTGGTACCTTACTAACCTTACTAATATATGGAACTGTACGGCTAGCTCTTGGATTAACCTCTATTATATATAATTCATCTTTAAACTCTATAAATTGAATATTAACCATACCTATAACTTCAAGTCCTATTGCTATCTTCTTCGTATATTCTACTATTTTTTCTTTTATGGCGCATGATATATTTTGGCTTGGATATATTGTAATACTATCTCCAGAGTGAACTCCCGCTCTCTCTAGATGTTCCATAATACCTGGTATTAATATTTCCTCACCGTCACAAATAGCATCAACCTCTATTTCTCTGCCTAATAAATACCTATCTATTAAAACAGGATTTTTCTTATCCTTTTCAAATGCATGCTTTAAATAATATTTTAATTCTTTTTCTTCATAAGTTATTTCCATGCCTTGTCCACCTAACACATAAGATGGCCTAACCAAAACAGGATAACCTATAATTTTCGCCTCTTTTAATCCCTCTTTTAAATTCCAAACCGCCTTTCCCTTTGGCCTATTTATATTTAATTCTTCTAAAAGTGCATCAAATTTTTCTCTATCCTCCGCTGCGTCTATTTGCTCAGGTTTAGTTCCATATATAGGTATATTTTTTTCACTTAAAAATTTCGCAAGTTTAATAGCTGTTTGACCCCCAAATTGAAGTATAACTCCATCTGGTTTTTCTTTTTCAACAATATTATATACTTCCTCCTCTGTTAATGGTTCAAAATATAATTTATCTGAAATATTAAAGTCTGTACTCACTGTTTCCGGATTGTTATTTACTATTATGGTTTCAATTCCTAGCTTTTTAAGAGCAAATATACTATGAACAGATGCGTAATCGAACTCAATTCCTTGACCTATCCTTATAGGACCTGAACCTATTACCATAACCTTCTTCCTATTGCTTACCTCGACTTCATCATATTCATCATAAGTTGAAAAATAATATGGTGATAGTGCTTCAAATTCTCCTCCACATGTGTCTACCATCTTATATACAGGTTTAATATCCAATGTATTTCTCAGTTCATAAATCACATCTGGACTTACCCCTAATAAATCTGCAATTCCTTTATCTGAAAATCCTTTTTTCTTTAATAAATATAACCAATCTTTATTCATATCCCGAAGCGAGGATTTTTTAATCTTTTCCTCTTCATCTACTATCCACTTAATTTTATTAACAAAAAAATTATCTATCCCTGTGATTTCCGAAATTTTTTCAACTCTATAATCACGTCTTAGCATTTCAGCTAAATAAAATATTCTCTCATCATCAGGTTCCATTACTCTTTTCTTTAATTCTTTTAAGCTTTTTTGATGTAGCGAATCATACAGTAATGAATACTGGCCAATTTCCAAAGAACGTATTCCTTTTAATAATGCTGCTTCAAAATTACTACCTATAGCCATTATCTCCCCTGTGGCCATCATCTTTGTACCTAAAACTCTGTTAGCACAATCAAACTTATCAAAGGGCCATCTAGGAATTTTAACAACTACATAGTCAAGCGATGGTTCAAAACATGCATAGGTTTTCTGCGTTACTGCATTTTTTATTTCATCGAGTGTATAGCCTAATGCTATTTTCGCTGCTACTTTTGCAATGGGATACCCCGTAGCCTTAGATGCTAATGCTGAAGATCTACTTACCCTTGGATTGATTTCTATAACAGCATACTCAAAGCTTTTTGGATCTAGTGCAAGTTGTACATTACAGCCACCTTCTATACCTACATTGTTTATAATATCTATAGATGCACTTCTAAGCATTTGGTATTCTTTATCAGAAAGAGTTTGGCTTGGCGCTACAACAATGCTATCTCCAGTATGTATTCCTACTGGATCTATATTTTCCATATTACATACGCAAATACAATTACCAAGGCTATCCCTCATGACTTCATATTCTATTTCTTTCCACCCTTTGATACTCTTTTCTAAAAGAACCTGACCTATAGAACTTAATTGTAATCCTAATTCTAAAATTTTAACAAGTTCCTCCTCAGTTTCAGCAATTCCGCCGCCACTTCCTCCAAGAGTATATGCCGGCCTTACAATTACAGGGTAACCTATCTCTATTGCAAACCTTAGCCCTGATGATATATCTGTAGCAATTGCACTTTCCACAACTGGCTGATTAATTTCCTGCATAAGATTTCTGAAAATTTCTCTATCTTCACCTTTCTTTATGGCTTCTATGGAGGTTCCAATTACACGTACATTATATTTTTCTAAAATCCCATTATCAGATAAATCCACAGCTAAATTTAACCCCGTTTGTCCGCCCATGCCAGCAAGTAAACTATCTGGTCTTTCTTTCGCAATAACCTTTTCCAAAAATTCTATAGTTAAAGGTTCAATGTAGACTTTATCAGCAATCTCTTTATCTGTCATTATTGTTGCTGGATTACTATTTACTAGTACAACCTCTACACCCTCCTCCTCCAATGCTTGACAAGCTTGTGTTCCAGAATAATCAAACTCCGCGGCTTGTCCTATTATTATTGGACCAGACCCAATTACTAGTACTTTTTTAATACTCTTATCTAATGGCATATGAATTCCTCCTGTATAATTCGTTGTTGAAATCTAATTATGTATTCTAAAATATTTAAAAATATCCCAAACTTACCCTAAAGTATCGAAAGAAATCTATCAAAAATCACATCTATATCTCTAGGCCCCGGACAAGCTTCTGGATGAAATTGAACACTAAATATCGGAAGAGTTTTGTGTTCCATCCCTTCAATTGTTCCATCGTTTACGCTTACATGAGTAACCTCCATATCTTTTGGAAGCCCACTTACATAATACCCGTGGTTTTGCGATGTAATATAAACCTTATTTTCTTTTATATCTTTAACTGGATGATTGCAACCTCTATGACCAAATTTAAGTTTTCCTGTTTTCCCACCTAGAGCTAAAGCTAAAAGTTGATGTCCTAGGCAAATTCCAACTATTGGCTTTTTACCTATTATTTCTTTAAGCATCTTTATTACCTCTTGTAAATCTTCTGGGTCTCCAGGGCCATTTGATAGAAATACTAGATCTGGATTAATCTTTAATATTTCTTCTGATTTAACATTTGCAGGAAAAATCGTTAATTTGCAATTTCTCTGTTTAAACGAACGTAATATATTTTCTTTTATGCCAAAATCTATAATAGCTATATGTTGCCTTGTACCCTCAATTGTGTAACACTCTTTTGAAGTAACATTCATAACCGCATCCCTGTTGTTAAATTTTTTAAGTTTTTGTTCTATTTCACCACTCGAGAGTTCCTTTGTTGCTATAATACCTTTCATTGTACCATTTTTTCTAAGTATTTTTGTTAATGCTCTTGTATCAATGCCTTCGAGTCCTATTATTTTATTTTGCTTGAAATATCCCTCAAGGTCCATCTCACATCTAAAGTTATTAGGGTAATCACATTTTTCACGAACTATAAAGCCTTTAACCTTAGGTGACTTTGACTCTACATCTTCCAAATTGATGCCGTAATTTCCAATGAGTGGGTATGTCATGGTTACTATTTGCCCATAATAAGATGGATCCGTTAAAATTTCTTCATACCCGGTCATGCCTGTATTAAAAACCACTTCTCCAACACTTTCCTCTAAATATCCAAACAAATTACCTTCAAATATTATTCCATTCTCTAAAATTAACTTACCCTTCATCTTAACTCCTCCTTAGATTAAATAAAAGTATATATATTCCTCTAATACATTAATAAAGATAACAAAGCGATTATTTAAATAATCTCTCTGTTATCCTTCTTAATATGATAATCACATTTATTAATGAAACAAAAAACATACTTACAGTTTTATTAATATAATTAATTGCTGTATTATATTTAATATTATTAATTTCGAAATTGACAGAATAAAAATCACATGACTTAATCACTTATACCACTCCCACTTATAATATAACAGGCTTATGAATATTTATACATGTTTATGTATATTGTATATTCTTTTTAGTTAGTTATCTTTCCACTTATATTATTGATTTAACTGGCTTGTTTTTTTTATTATATATTGTTTCTTATAATAATGCAATAGTTTTTCATGTGATTTTATTCATTTTATATAATATTTATTCATAACAAGCAATAAAAGCTTTCAAACTATTTATTATAATCATTTTTGAAATAAGATAAAGAGATCACCCATAGCTTTATAATTAGCTATGGGTGATCTCTTTATACTTTAATATTTTTGTTTTTACCTTTTTTCACTACTCTGCAATATTAAATACTTCTAAATCTGCACTGACAATACCTTTCTTCATAACTTGTACTAAAGCTTTTACAGTATCTAATGAAGTAATAACTGGTGTGTTACTTTCTATAGCTGTTCTTCTAATTCTAAAACCATCTGTTTTCGAATCATTTCCTTTAGTAGGCGTATTTATTACTAAATCAACCTGTCTACTCTTTATCACATCAATGATATTAGGGGTTCCTTCTGTAATTTTTTTAACCTCATCCGCATCAATGCCGTTGTCTTTTAATAACTTAGCTGTACCTTTTGTAGCTATAAATTTATAGTTTAATTCACTAAGAACCTTAGCTATATACAAAAACTCCTTGTAATCCAAAGGATTTATTGTTGCTAAAATTACTCCCTTTTCCTTTTTAACTATCATTCCAGATGCAACAAAACCTTTATATAGAGCTTCTCCAAAATTTCTCCCTATTCCCAGGACCTCTCCTGTGGATCTCATTTCCGGTCCTAAGCACACCTCAACCTCAGGAAGTTTTTGAGTTGAAAATACGGGAACCTTAACTGACACCAATTTAGGTTCCGTATAAACTCCTGTTCCGTATCCTAAATCTTTTAATTTTTCACCCAGCATAACTCTTGTGGCAAGGTCCACTATTGGAACTTTACTAACTTTACTAATGTATGGAACCGTACGGCTAGCCCTAGGATTAACCTCTATTATATATAATTCATCTTTAAACTCTATAAATTGAATATTAACCATACCTATAACTTCAAGTCCTATCGCTATCTTCTTCGTATATTCTAATATTTTTTCTTTTATGGCACATGATATGTTTTGGCTTGGATATATTGTAATACTATCCCCGGAGTGAACTCCCGCCCTCTCTAAATGCTCCATTATACCTGGTATTAATATTTCCTCGCCGTCACAAATAGCATCAACTTCTATTTCTCTACCTAATAAATATCTATCTATTAAAACAGGATTTTTCTTATCCTTAATAAACGCATGCTTTAAATAATGTTTTAATTCCCTCTCTTCATAAGTTATTTCCATTCCCTGTCCACCTAGTACATAGGACGGCCTAACCAAAACCGGATAACCTATTTTTTGCGCCTCATTTAATCCCTCTTTTAAATTCCAAACAGCCTTTCCTTTGGGTCTATTTATATCTAATTCCTCTAGAAGCGCATCAAATTTTTCTCTATCCTCCGCTGCGTCAATTTGTTCAGGCTTAGTTCCATATATAGGTATATTTTTTTCACTTAAGAATTTGGCAAGCTTAATAGCAGTTTGACCTCCAAATTGAAGTATAACTCCATCTGGTTTCTCTTTTTCAACAATATTAAATACTTCTTCCTCTGTTAGTGGCTCAAAATATAATTTATCTGAAATATTAAAGTCTGTACTCACTGTTTCCGGATTGTTATTTACTATTATAGTTTCAATTCCTAACTTTTTAAGTGCAATTACACTATGAACAGATGCGTAATCAAATTCAATCCCTTGACCTATCCTTATAGGACCTGAACCTATTACCATAACCTTCTTTCTATTGCTTACCTCAACTTCATCATATTCATCATAGGTGGAAAAATAATATGGTGATAGTGCTTCAAATTCTCCTCCACATGTGTCTACCATCTTATATACAGGTTTAATATCCAATGTATTTCTCAGTTCATAAATCACATCTGGACTTACCCCTAATAGGTCCGCAATTCCTTTATCTGAAAATCCTTTTTTCTTTAATAAATATAACCAGTCTTTATTCATATCCTTAAGAGAGGATTTTTTAATCTTTTCCTCCTCATCTACTATCCACTTGATCTTATTTACAAAAAAATTATCTATCCCTGTGATTTCCGAAACCTTTTCCACTCTATAATCTCGTCTTAGCATTTCAGCTAAGTGAAATATTCTCTCATCATCAGGAGCCATTACTTTTTTCTTCAATTCTTTTAAACTTTTTTGTGCTAGGTATTCATACTGTAATGAATACTGGCCAATTTCTAATGAACGAATTCCTTTTAATAACGCTGCTTCAAAATTGCTCCCTATAGCCATTATCTCCCCTGTGGCCATCATCTTTGTACCTAAGACTCTGTTAGCCCCATCAAATTTATCAAAAGGCCACCTAGGAATTTTAACAACTACATAATCAAGCGATGGTTCAAAACATGCATAGGTTTTCTGCGTTACTGCATTTTTTATTTCATCGAGTGTATAGCCTAATGCTATTTTAGTTGCTACTTTTGCAATGGGATACCCTGTAGCCTTAGATGCTAATGCTGAAGATCTACTCACTCTTGGATTAATTTCTATAACCGCATACTCAAAACTTTTTGGATCTAGTGCAAGCTGTACATTGCAGCCACCCTCTATACCCACACTGTTTATAATATCTATCGATGCGCTTCTAAGCATTTGGTATTCTTTATCAGAAAGAGTTTGGCTTGGCGCTACAACAATGCTATCTCCAGTATGTATTCCTACTGGATCTACATTTTCCATATTACATACGCAAATACAATTCCCAAGGCTGTCCCTCATAACTTCATATTCTATCTCTTTCCACCCTTTAATACTCTTTTCCAAAAGAACCTGACCTATAGAGCTTAATTGTAATCCCAATTCTAGAATTTCAATTAATTCTTCCTCAGTTTCAGCAATTCCACCCCCACTTCCTCCCATAGTATATGCGGGCCTTACAATTACAGGATATCCTATTTCACTTGCAAAATTTACTCCTCCTGCTATATCTGTAGCAATTGCACTTTCTACAACTGGCTGATTAATTTCCTGCATAAGATTTCTGAAAATTTCTCTATCTTCACCTTTCTTTATGGCTTCTATGGAAGTTCCAATTACACGTACATTATATTTATCTAAAATGCCATTATCAAATAATTCCACAGCTAAATTTAACCCCGTTTGTCCGCCCATACCAGCAAGTAAACTATCTGGTCTTTCTTTTACAATAACCTTTTCCAAAAACTCTATAGTTAAAGGTTCAATGTAGACTTTATCAGCAACTTCTTTGTCTGTCATTATTGTTGCTGGATTACTATTTACAAGTACAACTTCTACGCCTTCCTCCTCCAATGCTTGACAAGCTTGTGTTCCAGAATAATCGAATTCCGCAGCTTGACCTATAATTATTGGACCTGACCCAATTACTAGTACTTTTTTAATGCTCTTATCTAATGGCATATTAATTCCCCCTGTATAATCTCTTGTTAAATTATATTTATATATACTAAACTATTAAATTAAATTGATTCGAAGTTATAATTAACTATCTCAAACATATCCTAAATGAGAGAAAGAAATTTATCAAAAATTACATCTATATCTTTTGGCCCTGGACACGCTTCTGGATGAAATTGAACACTAAATATTGAAAGAGTTTTGTGTTTCATCCCTTCAATTGTTCCATCATTTACGCTTACATGAGTAACCTCCATATCTTTTGGAAGCTCACTTACATAATATCCGTGGTTTTGCGATGTAATATAAACTTTATTCTCTTCTATATCTTTAACTGGATGGTTGCAACCTCTATGACCAAATTTAAGTTTTCCCGTTTTCCCACCAAGAGCTAAAGCTAAAAGTTGATGTCCCATGCAAATACCAACTATTGGCTTTTTACCTATAATTTCTTTCAGCATTATAATTACCTCTTGTAAATCTTCTGGGTCTCCAGGTCCATTTGATAAAAATACTAGATCTGGATTAACCTTTAATATTTCTTCGGATTTAGCATTTGCAGGAAAAACCGTTAATTTGCAATTTCTCTGTTTAAACGAACGTAATATATTTTCTTTTATTCCAAAGTCCATAATAGCTATATGTTGCCCTGTACCTTCAATTGTGTAACACTCTTTTGAAGTAACATTCATAACTGCATCACTGTTGTTAAATTTTTTAAGTTTTTGTTCTATTTCAACACTCGAGAGTTCCTTTGTTGCTATAATACCTTTCATTGTACCATTATTTCTAAGTATTTTTGTTAATGCTCTTGTGTCAATACCTTCGAGTCCTATTATTTTATTTTGCTTAAAATATCCCTCAAGGTCCATCTCACATCTAAAGTTATTAGGGTAATCACATTTTTCCCGAACTATAAAGCCTTTAACCTTAGGTGACTTTGACTCTACATCTTCTAAGTTAATCCCGTAATTTCCAATTAGTGGATATGTCATAGTTACTATTTGTCCAAAATAAGATGGATCCGTTAAAATTTCTTCATACCCAGTCATACCTGTATTAAAAACCACTTCCCCAACGCTTTCCTCTAAATATCCAAACAAATTACCTTCAAATATTATTCCATTCTCTAAAATCAACTTACCTTTCATATTAAATCCTCCTAAGTAAAAATAAAAGTATACTTTTTTTCTAACAAAAATTAAGGATAATAGGGAAATTATTTAAATAATCTCTCTATTATCCTTCTCATTATATTAATCCCATTTATCAACGAAATAGAAAACATACTTACAGTTTTATTGTAAAAATTAATAACTGTATTATATTTAATAGTATTAAATTCAAAATTGGCCGAGCAAAAAACACATAACATAATCATCTATACTCCTTCCTAGTCTCACAGGACTAACTTAAAAGTGTACTTCTCTTTTATTTATAATTTCTACTTAGTTTAAGTTAGATTTAAGAATTTGTCAATGAGTATATATTATTTTGGGTTTAAAATTTTTTAATTTTTTTATAAATTTGTCTCAGTATAATATACAATACCCAATGCACCAGGTCCAACATGAGTTCCTATAACGGGTCCAATTGGAGCTATGTCTATTTTTCTACCTATACATTCTTCAACTTTTTTTGCAAAAGCCAGTGCTCCTTCCACATCATTTATGTGATGGATCATCACTTCTCCTAGTCCATGTTTTGTTGTGTCTTCAATAAATTTCTCAAGCATAGTTTGTATGGCCCGTTTTTTAGTCCTTACTTTATTAAACAATTCCGTTTTTCCATTTACTACAGTAAGAATGGGTTTGATTTGAAAAATAGTACCAAATAGTGCACTTGCACCCCCTATTCTACCACCTTTTTTTAAATACTCTAAAGTATCGGGTATAAACAGAAACTTACTTCTTTTTATATTGTCTTTTACCATATTACTTACTTCATCTATTGTTTTTCCTTGGCGAGCTGCCCTAGCAGCTGTTAATACTGCAAATCCTAATTGCATGCAGTTTGATCTAGAATCTATGATCTTTATTAAAGCATTTGGGTAATTTTCAAGAATCATACTCTTTGCAAGACAAGCATTTGAATAAGTTCCACTCATATCCGACGAGAGGAAGACACCAACAACTTCATTATTATCTCTTACCTGTTTTTCTATGATATTATACATTTCCTCAAGTGATGGCTGTGATGAAGTTGGAATGTTAAAGCTCTTATCTAGTTTCCCGTAAAAACTTTCATTTTCAATATCACTTTCTTTAAATTCCTCTTTCTCAAAAATAACACTTAATGAAACTATAGAAATATCATATTTTTCCTTTAACTCCCCACTTATATATGAGGTACTATCAGTTACTATTTTTACAGTCATTATCATTCCTCACTTACTAGTTATTAATAACTAAATATATTATACTACAGTCTCAAGTTAAACAAAAATTAATGTTTTTCACAAAATGTTAAATTATTTTAAATTTCTACAAATAGTACTCAAATACTTCTTCATATGTTATACTTATAGTGTAAAAAAGTAGGTGATATAAAAATTTTAGTAGACTGCAAATTGAACTGTACCAATTGAAATTAATAGTAACTGAAATTAGAGCTTCAATATAATCAATATAAAACAAAGGGAGGTGCTGTACCAACATAGGGTAAATGCGATATTCCTACCTATATTGGTAAGCAGAAAAATATGAATGAATACAATAAAGTGAATAAAGAAAGTGAAAAATACATAAAAGAGATGCATGAGTTAGCAGACAAAAATGAGTTTAAGAACAATATAGTTGTTTTAGGACTTGTCATAGTTATAGTATCTATAATCATATTTTCTATTTTTATGAATACATCAATAATGAAACCCAAAACAGATGTAGCTGTAAGTAAATCAGTTACAAAAAATTCCAATACTATTTCATCCCCTAAACCAACTGTAACAACTAAAACTACTAATGCGAGCTCCATTAAACCTATTGTATCTCCAACTAATATTTATGAATACTTAAATGTAGAAGGAAATAGAACTAACCTCCTTAAAAAATCAATTGCTTTAAACGGTGGAAGCAAAAAGGGGCTTAATGTATATCTCTTATCAGAAATTTTGAGAGCTAATAGCTATGCTATCCCGTCGAAAACAACAACTGTTAAACAATTGATGGATTCTTTATTATCTATGGGTTGGAAAAAGAATCGTAACCCTACTCAATTAAAAAAGGGTGATATATGTTTCACCACAGATATGCCAGGTAAGATCGGTTCACCTTCCCATGCCTACGTATTTATGGGTTGGGTAAAAGATGGAAAAACTGACTATGCCAACATATGTGATGGACAAGTTGAAGAATTTGGTAATATACTTCATAAACGAAATTTATCTATTACAACTACACAAAAGGACAAATTCAGCTTTTTTCTTAGAAAATAAATTTAAATAAAAGCTATAAAAAATAATACCCTAGGATATCCTATGATATTATTTTTTATAGCTTTATTTCTTTTATCACTCTTGGAGTACACCGTAAACTACTATCAAGAAATTAATTTTTATGTTTTATAATTCCTACAGCTGTACCTATTATATATGTATCTTCACTATCTACAACAATCGGCTGGTATTTTTCATTCTCGGGCATAAGTAATATTCTATCTTTATTTATAGAAAGCCTTTTTAAAGTAGCATTTCCATCTATGTCAACTGCTACAATGTCATTATTACTTGCAGCTTGTTCCTGCCTTATTACAACATAATCTCCGTGGTTAATGTGAGCCCCAATCATACTATCACCCTTAACCTTTAAAATGAAGGGATTTTTAACTCCCCTTAGCCAATATCTTGGGATATAAAACTTACCCTCTACCTCAGAATTAATAAGTATAGGTTCTCCTGCTGCAATATCACTATATACGGGTAGCTCCAATAATTCCTCATTTACATACTCATATTCGCCTTTTTCATCATTTACAATAATATCAGATATCCTACTATAATCTCTCATAAATTCATATTCTCTGTTATGTCTTATATCACAATATTGAAAGTTCTCCAATGCATTAATATCTAAATTTTTGTTTGTTATATTATTATAATTTTCCACAAGTTTTTCTTCTGTTTTATATTTACTTTTGAACAAATAAGATTTTACCTTTTCTCCTAGAGGTATGTTATTAACTCTTTTTCCTTTTATCATCCATGAATTAGTATCGTGAGGCATATCAACGTCAACAAGAAACATCATGCTAGAATAAGCTTTTTCATTGAATAATGCATTAACAAAATCTAACTGTACCTTAGTTAAATTATTACTTTTATCAATTATGATGTGAGAATACTTGTCAACTTTGATTGACTCTACCATTCGAAGAGCGCAAATATTAGCATCTTCATTATCAACTAAATTCTCTAATCTAAGATTTTCATTATATAAAATCATAAGATTAAATATTGCTTTCCTAGCACTAGAATTTTTAAGAATTCTTTGAGGTCCTTGCCCCTTTTCGCATTTTCTGCCCGTTCTATTTACTTGTAAATAAAATGGCATTTTCAAGTAATTGCAGCTTTTTATCCATTTTACTTCCTCTATAAAAAATTGAACATAATCAGTATTTAATATTCTTAATCTTGGATATATCTTTCTAATTTCCAATATACAATCACTCATAATTTTATATTGTTTAGCATTATCTATAATTATCTCGTTTTTTAATTTATATTTACTTTTATATTCTATATAATATTTATGTAAAATGCTTTCTAATGTAACCACATGCAATTTTCTTTCCTTATTAGAAAACAAACTTAAATACTCCATCCTAGTTTCCTCTTCTGCTTTGTTGTATATACTTTCAATATAATTTATATCCTCATCCTTAGATGCTAGCAAGAGTATTTTATCCTCTTCATATAAACAATAGTGATTTTTTAGATACAGACTTCTATAAATTGCTGCAGTTGATTTCCCCGACCCTTGAGCACCTCTAATTAAGCTATATCTTAATGGTTTGCTATGAATTATATTCTGTTGTTTTAAACTTAATTCCATTTAATTACCTCCACTGTGGACATACTAACAGTATACAATAATAATAACGTGAAAGTAAAATTTTTATAAAATAACATAAAAAAATTACCAATGTAACATGGTTTGATTTATGAATATCAATACACATTTTCTGAGCATACTAAGTTGTATATTAATTTATTAATACACATAAATAGAATAAACTAGAGGTGATTAAAGTGAAAGGAAAAATGGTAAGTATTATTATTTCGTCATTGCTTTTGGTTAACTGTTTTTCAAATATTACTTATAGCAAAGAATTGAAAAATATACCAACCAAAGACTCTAAAAACGAGTTTATTAAATGCCTAAACAAGAATAATACAAATAAACCCACCATATTTAATTTTTTTAAAAATGTCTTCATTAAAAATGAAGCCCAAAATGAAATAAGTACTAAAGAATATAGCTGGTATTTCCAGCCACGTAATGACAATATTCCTCCTGAGGGTCCTAAAGAAAATAATGTGTTTTTTTCAAAATATGGATGTTATTATCTAGGTGACACATCAAAAAAAATATTATACCTAACTTTTGATGAGGGATATGAAGCAGGATATACGGCCCCAATTTTGGATGTTTTAAAAAAGCATAATGTAAAAGCGGCATTTTTTGTTGTGAAACCGTATATTACATCTAATCCAGAATTGATTAAAAGGATGGTAGACGAAGGTCACTTGGTATGCAACCATAGTAATCACCATCCTTCAATGGCTTCGATAGTGAACGAGGAAAAATTTAATAAAGAACTATCAGATGTAGAAGAAGCCTTTGAAAATATTACTCATAAAAAAATCTCTAAGTATTTTAGACCTCCGATGGGTAAATATAGTGAGTTATCCTTGCAATATACTAAAAACTACGGATATAAAACTATATTTTGGAGTTTTGCCTATATGGATTGGATTAAGGATAAACAACCATCACATGAAGCTGCCAAAATACGTATTATGCAAAGAACTCACAATGGAGGAATTATGTTACTACACGCAGTATCAAAAACCAATGCTGAAATATTAGATGATATAATTACCCAATGGGAAAGCGAAGGTTACTCGCTAAAAAGTTTAGATCACTTACCTGCTAAAAAATAAATCTATATATAACATAAGAGGACCTTCCTAGTTCTTTTATGTTATTTTCATATTATTTAGTATATTTAATTACCTTTATAACTTTAAATGATTTACATAAACATTTTTATTATTCCCAATAATAATAGATGTACTGGATAAAAAGCATAAAAAGAATATTTTAAATCTTTACCCTTCTTCCCGTTATATTTAAATATAAAAATTAATGCTAAAAGCGATAATGCTTGATTAAACATAACTAGCTTTATTGATGCATCTTTAATTTCATAAACATAAAATAAAATTTGAAATAAGTTAAATAATATGTATACAAGAAATTGAGATATAAGGATTTTTATTTTATTATCTTTAAAAATATTAAATGATAAAATTATAAAAACTCCATAAATCCCATAATCTGCTTGAAAGATTTCAGCTATTATTCCTAATGCAAATACAGCTATTGTTTTAAAAAATTTTGACTCTCCCGTTTCCCATATGCGAATTGTTAGTAAGCCAATTGCTAAAGTAAAAAAAATATTTAAATGTGGGTATGGTCTTCCTATTAGAAATCTTAGAAAATCAAAAAAACTATGTATACTAACCTGTTCACTAAAAGCTAATGAAAATGGTATTTGCGATATAGCTGCAAATATTAACAGCCTACATAAATATTTATAAAACGAGTGGGTTTTGTAATATCCTATAGCAATTAAATAAGCAAATATAGGAAATGATAATCGTCCTATCATTCTTAAAATTATTATCTTTGGGAAAAGTGATGCTCCTATATGGTCTGCTAACATTAATAAACATGCAGTAATTTTTAACACGTTGGTTGTCATGAAACTAGCCCCCACTTTTATTTTTCAGAAGCCTTTTTACCATAAATCTTGTGTAATATCAAATCATATTCTCCTAATTTATCCGCTAACATATGCCAATTTTTATGTTCAGCATTTGCCACATTTACTTGGTTTTTTTCAATCATATCCAATCTCGAACTAATGTTCACAACATTTTTTTTCATTTCAATTAACATTTCTTTAATTTCATTATCCATAATTCTCTCCTCTAAACTTTTATAGTATATAAATTATATTATATAATCAGTTCTTTCTTGTCAACATTAGAATTATAGATTAATCCTAATAGAATCAATGATCCGCCAATAATTTTCCCTTTTGAAATAAACCCCATCCTAAAATAATCAATTAGTATACCTGTCGAAAGCTGACCTATAAATATCAGAAGTGTAGTATAAATAGTAGGTATTTTAGGAATTACAATATTAGAACCTGATACAACTAATATCCCTATTAGTCCACCTAAAAAAGCCCATAATGGTATTGTAGTGTAATTGCCAAAGGATATATTTACAGAGTTATTAACTATAACTATAAGTATGGTTGTGCCCAATAGTCCCATTACATAGTTTACGAGTGTCCCTTGTAACACTCCTATTTTTTTGGCTAAATGCGAATTTACAATCATTGAGATTATTGTTATGCAACCACATATAATTGCTAAGATAATATATAACATATTTCCCCTCCTAAGTTTAATAGATTATCATTGTTACTAATCCTAAGAATACTATAAAAAACCCTATAATTTTTTTCTTCTTAAACCTATATATTTTCAATCCAAATAGGCCGTAATGATCGATAAAACAGGCTAATACTAGTTGACCAAATATACCTAACGATAATGTTAAAGAAGCTCCAATGGAATTAAAACATAAATTATTTAAGAACACAATAAAAACCCCTATTAATCCAGCACTAAAAAAGTAAAATGGAATATTCTTAGGTATCTTAAACTTCTCTTTTTTTAACATAAACACAATAATTAAAGCTATAAGTCCTACTATGTGAATTATTAATATTGAAACATACTGATTTGTATAACTAGACAATATTCCATTAAAAGTCACCATTATAGCAATTAATATGCCTATAAATACCGCAGATGCTTTATACATTTATTATCCCCCATTCTTTAATTGACCCTCTGCCCCTTTTATAAGATTAACATACAAATTCAAGATTATATATGACGCATATCATATTTGTATTGAATTTATTTATACAAAACTAAAATAATCAACTATAGTAATACAAATAAGGATATATATTGGTATAAGTCTATTTACTTATAACAATATATATCCTTTCCACCACTTAAGCATAAACCTATAATTAATATAAGTTTTAACTATCCTAAATCTTCTCATTATTATTTTCTAATTAACAATGCTATCTAATGCCATTCATTTTACCTTTTAGTGCCTTAACGCGTCCATTTACATAATTAATAAGCTCACGCATATTGTCTTTTATTTCAATGGGAGCACTAGTAACCATGGTAATTATATCTAATTTATTGCCTTTTATTTCTTTGGCTACTTCATAAGCTAAGCACTTATTTTTCATTTTCCAATAGGTAATATTAAATTGATCCGCTTGTCGTTTATTATAATATCCTTTTTCAATACCAAACTGAAATAAATCTGCTGCTGACTCTAATTCCTCTAAATCTTGAACATCTATTGTCTCATTAACTAAATCTTGAAATGTTTTCATAATAGCTCTCCTTTTTAACAGGTAATATTATTAATATTTTATATTATGCTTAATATCTATTAGGTGTTTGTTTTTATAATGTTACACTGAACTAAATCTTTCGCACAACTTTTATATTTTAACACATATTAAAGAATATTTAAAATATATCTATAAACAATTTTATAACTCTATGGTTATTATGTCAAATTAAGAAATATATTATGATTTAAAAAGGTATCATTTTCTACATATAAAATAACAGTACTATTTATTTGCTTTTTCTACCCTAATAGTTTTTCCTTTTATTGTTCCATTTTTAAGGGCTTCTAATACTAACTTACCCTTTCCATTCATTATATCCACATGGGAAAAACTATCTTGAATATCTATAATACCTATATCCTCAACACTAACACCATCAATATTGCAAATAGTTCCTACAATATCCACAGTTCTTATTTTTTTCTTTTTACCAGCACTGATATATAATTTCATTATATCCTTGTTAAAATTAGATGATTTAGTCTTTTTAATAATAGGTTTAGCATCATTTTTTTCGTAAAATGCATCTTTGTACGGCTCTGAATCTTCCTTTGATGGAATTGGTTTTCTAGGTATTTCCATACCTATGTACTGCTCTATAGCTTGTAAGAATCTTTTCTCATGATGAGTTGTAAAAGTTATGGCTTTCCCTTTTTTGCCAGCACGCCCCGTTCTTCCTATTCTATGCACGTAATTTTCTTTTTCTAAAGGTAAATCATAATTTACAATATGGGTTATATCTTCAACATCAATACCCCTAGCGGCAACGTCTGTAGCCACTAAAAATCTAAATTCCCCTTTTTTAAATCTTTCCATAGCATCTAATCTTTCATTTTGAAGCAGCCCTCCATGTATCTTAATACATGAATAATGACGGTTTTTCATTTGATTAGTTATTGAATCAACATTTTCTTTTGTTCTGCAAAACACTATGCAAGAATCTGGATTTTCAATATAAAGTATTCTCTTAAGTAAACTTATTTTCTTATCTTCCTCAACTTCATAACATACTTGATCAATTTTATCAACTGTTAATTTTTCAGGGTTTATTTCTATTTTAACAGGATTCACCATATATTTAGTGCATATTGCTTCAATCGACTCTGGAATTGTAGCTGAAAATAACATTGTAACCCTATTTTTAGGAACAGCCTTAATAACATCTTCTACCTGCTCTATAAATCCCATACTAAGCATTTCATCTGCTTCATCCAATATTAAATATTTTACCTTATCTAATTTAATACTACCTCTTTTAATGTGGTCTATTGTTCTTCCTGGTGTACCTACTACTACATGTACTCTTTGCTTTAACTGTTTCTTTTGCATTTCTATGGGTTGTTTACCAAAAACAGCTATTGCCCTAATTTTCTTATATCTTCCTATATTTGTTATATCCTGGCTTACTTGAAGTGCTAGTTCTCTAGTCGGTGTTAATACTAATGCTTGAGGCTCTGTTTCCTCTATATCTGTACTTTCACAAAGTGGAATAGCAAATGCAGCCGTTTTTCCACTTCCTGTTTGTGATTTTACTATAATGTCAACACCTTTAAGGGCTACAGGTATTGCTGCTGCTTGAACCTCTGACGGATTTTTATATCCTAGATTATTAATTGCTTTTAATATTTCTTCACTAATATTAAAATCATCAAACTTTATGTTACTCATTTTAAATTTCTCCTCTTTGTTTCATATATAGTTTTTAAGTATAACTTAAATATATCCTTTACTCATAAGTCTATATTATAGCATGTTTAACCTTACAATTCCCCTTATAAATTTTATATATCATGAATTTATATTTTTTCATATATCGATTAGACTGAAAAAAGGATAATGAATATACTCATTACCCCTAATTTAGGTATCTAATTATTTGACTCACATGGATATATATAATTAGCTGCTATGCGAATTTCTAATGCAATTCTAATGTTCTACTAATATTGCTTTAATCCTTACCTCTTATAATAAAACTATAGAAAACAAATAAACTACTAAAATAAATTTACCTAATGGATAATTGTAATTTAATAAAAATAAGGAGGAATTGATATGACAATAAATTTAGAACAAATTGATGAGTTAAGAAAAAGAGCAAATGTGAGCTATGAGGATGCTAAAAATGCCTTAGAACAAAGCGTTGGAAACCTTATTGAAGCATTAGTCTATCTTGAAAAACAAAATAAGATTAAACCTGAGGAATATACTTCCAGCGAATGCAAATTCTTTAAAAAAATAAAAAAACTTATTAAGAAAGGCAATGAAACAAAATTGGTAATTAGAAAAAATGATATAGTTGTATTAAACATTTGCGTAACTCTAGGTATTATAGTAACTATAGTGGCTCCACCACTGGTAATTGCATCGCTAATATTCGCTCTAGTAACCAATCATAAAATAAAAATCAAAAAGAAAAATGATGAAGATTCAGAGGTAAACAAATTTTTTGATAAGATGTCCGTTGTCGTTAATAAGGTAACTACAAAAATTACTGAAGAAATGAAAACTGAATAGAATCCTCACTTTACCAAGTAAACCTACATATTAAAAATGTAGGTTATTTTTTTATAATTATACTACTTTTATAATTGTACTTACTTCATAAAAATAGTAAATTTAAAAATATAAAATCAATTGTCTGTAATAATATAAAAAATAATATATAATAAAGTTGTTAATATAATATTTTTTGGAGGTATCGTTATATATGAGTGGTCAAAAAATTTTAATAATTGAGGATGAAATTAAAATAGCACGATTTCTTGAGTTAGAACTAAATTATGAGGGGTATATTGTATCTAAGTGTCATGATGGACGTGAGGGTTTAGATAAAGCTACTAATGAAATTTTTGATCTCATAATTCTTGATATTATGTTACCTACCTTAAATGGCTTAGAAGTATTACGGAGAGTAAGGCAGTTTTCATTAATCCCTATTATCATGCTCACTGCAAAAGATGAGATAATGGACAAAGTTATGGGCCTTGACATAGGTGCAGATGACTACATGACTAAACCTTTTGCAATTGAAGAATTACTGGCAAGGATTAGAACCGCATTAAAAAAGTCCTCAGTATTTAAAGAAAATTTAAATATATTATCAATTGGTGAATTAACTATAGACTTAGATCAACATATGGTTACCTATGCTAATAATTCTATAGAACTTACTAAGACTGAATTTGATTTACTTAAATTTTTAATAGAGAATAAAAACATTGTTCTTACGAGAAATAAAATTGTAGATATTGTATGGGGATATGAATATATGGGTGATACTAATGTAGTAGATGTGTACATAAGATATTTAAGAAGTAAAATCGATGATAAATTCAGCAAAAAATTTATTCATACAGTGCGAGGGGTGGGGTATCTTTTTAAAAATGAATAATTTAAAATTTATCCTTAAGTTAATATTGCAATGTTATCGACTATTATTTAAAATAATAAAATTAGTACTGGGTTTTGCACCAATGTTATTTAAAAAGATAGTTCGCAATATTCAAAAACAGTTACGATTTTCAATTACCTTTAAAATGACTGGGGTATATACTCTCATTTTTTCTATTACATTATTTCTTTTAAGTGTTGGTTTAATTATAGTGTTTAGATTGTTTCTATTAAATGAAGTTAATTATGAACTTACTAAATATAGTACAGTTGCTATTAATTATTCTAAATATAACAATAATTTTAAGAATTTTAATATAAATATTTTTTCTAATATAAAATATGTAACCCTAAATGTTTTTGATGAAAACGAAGATCCTGTTTATTCTACGCAAAAAGATAAAAAAAATTTATATTTTCATAAAAATACATCTACTTTCCCCTTAAATAATGAAATAAATCAACAACTTGTTTTCGTTACTACTAAATTTGAACTTAATAATAAGACCTTTTTCCTTCAGTTTTCAAAAAATTTAGAGAAGGAAAATGAATATTTGGTTATTTTCACGTGCATTATTTTCATATTTAATATATTTTCTTTAATTTTAACATTAGCTATTGGCTCTAAAACAAGTAAAAAAATGCTTTTGCCTATAAAAAATATGACAAAAACCACAAAAGCTATTTCAATTAATGCCTTAGAGAAGAGGTTAAATGTTAGCAATTCACATGATGAGTTAAAACAGCTGGCTGAGACGTTTAATGACATGCTAGATCGTATCCAAAGTTCCTATGAAATACAAAATCAATTTGTATCAGATGCCTCCCATGAACTCAGGACTCCAATAGCTGTCATACAAGGTTATGCAAATATGTTATGTCGTTGGGGAAAAGACGACAAAGAAGTACTAGAAGAATCTATAATCGCTATAAAAAGTGAGTCTGAAAACATGAAGGAATTAGTAGAAAAACTTCTCTTTCTTGCAAGAAGTGATAAAAATACTCAAAAAGTTTACAAACAAGAGTTTTATATAAATGAATTAGTTAATGAACTCATAAAAGAGACAAAACTGATAGACTGTAATCATGAAATTTCAACTAATATTAATCAAGAAGTACGTATTTATGCCGATAAAAAACTAATTAAACAAGCATTGCGAATTTTTATAGATAATAGCATAAAGTATACTCAGAGCGGTGGAAATATTGCATTAAATAGTTATATTAAGAAGAATGTTTTAATGCTTGAAGTTATAGATACCGGAATAGGCATTTCTAAAGAGGATCTTCCATGTATCTTCAATAGATTTTATAGGTGTGATAAGTCAAGAACAAAAGAAAGTGGTGGAACGGGCCTTGGATTATCTATTGCCAAATGGATAGTTGGAATGCATAGTGGCTCCATCGTAGTGGAAAGTAGATTTGATATAGGAACAAAAATAAAAATTGAACTTCCTATAAAAAGATAATATTTAATATAAAAAAGCAACAGTGCATTAGGGTACACTGCTGCTTTTCTATATGTTATAAACTCTTAATTATTTACTTTCAAAGTTTTTTGTTATTGTTAATCTATTATTCGAACACTTTGATATACATTTCTTTAATTTCTCTAATTAATGGGTATCTTGGATTAGCACCTGTGCATTGATCATCAAACGCTAATTCACACATTTCATCGAGTGTTGCATAGAAGTCTTCTTTCTTAATTCCTGCTGCACTTATTGATTTAGGAATGTTAACTTGACCTTTTAATACTTCGATAGCTTTAACTAATAAAGCAACTTTTTCATCATCTGTATTTCCACCTAATTTTAAAGCATCTGCAACATTTGCATATCTATGCTTAGCATCTGGATATTCATATTGTGCAAAAGTACCTTGTTTTCTTGGGTTATCTACTGCATTGAATTTTATAACCTCATTAATTAATAATGCGTTAGCAACGCCATGTGGTACATGATGTTTTGCTCCTAATTTATGAGCCATTGAATGACAAACTCCTAGGAATGCATTACCAAATGCCATAGCAGCGATTGTTGAAGCATGAGCCATACCTTCTCTTGCTTTTATGTTAGTTGGACCCTCACTGTAAGCTAATGGTAACCACTTGAATATTTCTTTTATTGCTTCTAAAGCAAGACCATTAGTAAATGATGTAGCAAGTATTGACACATAAGATTCAAGAGCATGAGTTAAAGCATCTATACCTGAAGCTGCTGTTAATCCTCTTGGCATATTCATCATAAGATCTGCATCAACTATTGACATATTTGGAAGTAATTCATAATCAGCTAATGGATATTTCATTCCTGTTTTTTCATCAGTAATTACTGCAAATGGAGTTACTTCTGAACCAGTACCTGCTGTAGTAGCACAAGCTACCATATAACATTTTGAACCCATTACAGGGAATGTGAATACTCTCTTTCTAATATCCATAAATCTCATAGCTAAATCTTGGAATGCAACTTCTGGGTGCTCATACATTACCCACATGATTTTAGCTGCATCTATTGGTGATCCTCCACCAATTGACATAATTGTATCTGGTTTATATTGGTTTAATACTGCAACACCTGCTCTAGCTGTAGCTAAAGTTGGATCTGGCAATACTTCTGAGAATATTTTAAAATCTATTCCAAGTTCTGTAAATACTTTTGTAGCTTTTGCTACAACACCAAGATCAACAAGTATCTGATCAGTTACTATAAGTACTTTCTTCTTTCCTAGTACCGCTAATTCTCTTATTGCAAGATCAACGCAACCATATTTGAAGTAAATTCTTTGTGGAACTTTAAACCAAAGCATATTCTCTCTCCTCTCAGCTACGTTCTTAATATTCAATAATTGTTTTATTCCAACGTTCTCTGAAACAGAGTTTCCACCCCATGATCCACAACCAAGTGTTAATGAAGGAGTAGTTTTAAAGTTGAATAAATCGCCTATTCCGCCGTGAGAAGTTGGCATGTTGATTAAAACTCTTCCTGTTCTCATAAGTGAACTCCACTTAGCTATTCTTTCTTTAGACTTCATTGTATTAGTCCACAATGCTGAACTGTGACCATAACCACCAAGTACAACTAGTCTTTCTGCCTTAACTAGTGCTTCCTCAAAAGTTTTAACCTTATACATACCAAGAACTGTAGATAATTTCTCGTGTGAGAATTCTTCTTCAAGTTCTACACTTTCAATTTCTCCAATAAGAACTTTTGTTTCTTCTGGAAGTTTAAATCCTGCTAGGTTTGCAATATATGAAGCTGGTCTACCAACCTGTTTTGGATTCAATCTACCGTTAACTAATATTACTTTTCTTACTTTCTCTGTTTCTTCTGGTGTAAGGAAATAAGCTCCTCTTTTAATAAATTCAGCTTTAACCTTAGCATAGATACTTTCCATAACGATTATAGTCTGCTCAGATGCACATATTGTTCCATAATCAAAGTTCTTAGAAAGTAAAATTGAACTTACAGCAGTTAAAATATCAGCTGTATCATCAATAATTACTGGTGTATTTCCTGAACCAACTCCAACAGCAGGTTTTCCTGATGAATAAGCGGCTTTAACCATTCCTGGACCACCTGTTGCTAGTATTAAATCTGCTTCTTTCATAACAAGACCTGAAAGTTCTATTGTAGGTTCATCCACCCACGCAATAATATTTTTTGGAGCTCCTGCTGCTACTGCTGCATCTCTTACTATTTTGATTGCTGCAATAGTACATTTTTTAGCTCCTGGATGTGGTGAAAAGATTATACCATTTCTAGTTTTTAATGCTATAAGAGCCTTAAATATTCCTGTAGATGTTGGATTTGTAGTTGGCACAACTGCTGCTAAAACTCCAATTGGTTCATACATTTTAGAGATACCGCCAGCTTGATCATGTTCAAAAACTCCAACAGTTTGAGAATTTTTATAAGCATTGTATATATACTCTGATGCGTAATGATTTTTTATAACCTTATCTTCTACAAGTCCCATTCCAGTTTCTGCAACTGCCATTTTTGCTAGTGGAATTCTTTGAGTATTTGCTGCAATAGATGCTGCCTTAAATATAGTATCTACCTGTTCTTGAGTAAAAGTAGAGTACTCAGTTTGTGCTGCTCTAACTTCCGCCATTCTAATTTGAAATTCCTCAGCGTTTGTAACTAATTCTGTAGTTGTCTTCTTTGGTTGTTCAACATTTGTCACTTTCATAATAACACCTCTTTCTTAAAATTTGAGTGTTTAATCTAACTTTTAAATATGATCTTAAATGTCTTATTGCTTGTCTACGTTTAAAATATAACACATCATTTAAAATTTGTAAACGTTTTTCGATAATATTTTCTTTTTTTTGCGCGCACCTCATAAATAAGCCTGTGCAATCCTTTACAAAACAATAGATACTGATGCGTTTCTTACGACTTTTTTATTATTTGACCGACAGTTTTCTTAATATTCAATTATATTCAACCTAGCATTGTTATTTATAAAACAGTGCATTACTATGAACCCCCATTAGCATTATAAAAGATTATGTAAATATGTAGCAATTGGTAGAAAATGTCCTTTTCCCATAAAAAGGCTTATAACATATAAAAAAGCACCAGTGCATTGGGATACACTGCTGCTTTTCTATATGTTATAAACTCTTAAATATACTTTTAAGGTTTATTTATTTGTTAATGTATTATTCGAACACTTTGATATACATTGCTTTTATTTCTCTGATTAATGGGTATCTTGGATTAGCACCTGTACATTGATCATCAAACGCTAATTCACACATTTCATCGAGTGTTGCATAGAAGTCTTCTTTCTTAATTCCTGCTGCACTTATTGATTTTGGAATGTTAACTTGACCTTTTAATACTTGGATAGCTTTAATTAATAACTCTACCTTTTCATCATCTGTATTTCCACCTAAGTTTAGACATTCTGCAACTTCTGCATATCTTCTCTTAGCATTTGGATATTCATATTGTGG
>Ga0209125_1001243_pt1 | contig 25025 bp, 19 predicted proteins | sample BarGraIncub1131A_FD_184503 | JGI IMG/M metagenome (GOLD analysis project Ga0209125, IMG submission 184503) | Arctic peat soil microbial communities from Barrow, Alaska - Barrow Graham LP Incubations 11-31A (SPAdes) (version 2) | ecosystem: Environmental > Terrestrial > Soil > Wetlands > Peat... | reverse complement strand
ATGAAGAAAATAATGCACAAAAGGACATGTACAATAAAATGTACAAAATCAATGTAGAAGCTGCTAGGTATTTTTATGACAATTTAAGAAAGGATAAGAAGGCTGAAATATATTTTGCTAGCAGAGGCATCACAGAAGCGACTATGAGAAAATTTGGTTTAGGATTTTCTCTTGATAAATGGGATGGCTTGTTATTATACCTAAAAGAGAAAGGATACTCTGAATTAGATTTACTTAATATAGGATTGATAGGGAAAAGTCCTAAAGGATCTTATTACGATAGATTTAGAAATAGGATAATGTTTCCTGTGTTTGATTATAAGGGGAGCGTAATCGGATTTGGAGGCCGGGTTTTAGATGATTCAAAACCTAAATATTTAAATTCTCCGGAAACTCCTTTATTTCATAAAGGATTACATCTTTATGGATTGAATTTTGTAATCAAAAACAATAAATCACGAACGATAATAATCGTAGAGGGATATATGGATTGTATATCACTTCATCAATATGGGTTTTATAATGTTGTTGCGTCTCTTGGTACTGCACTTACTATCAATCAATCAAAATTATTAAAGAAACATGTAGATAATGTTATTATTGCTTTTGATGCTGATTTTGCAGGTCAAGCGGCAACTTTAAGGGGCCTTGAAATATTAAGAAATGAGGGGTTTGATTTAAGAGTTCTAATAGTGCCAAAGGATAAGGATCCTGATGAGTATGTTAAAAACAATGGGAAACAAGCTTTTCAGAAATTAGTTGATGAAGCTCTTCCTTTAATTGATTATAGGCTCAAAAGAGCAAGTGATGGAATAAATTTTTCAAATAGTGAAATGATAATACAGTATGTGAAAAAGGTTACTGAGATTATTGTAGATTTAGATCCTGTTGAAAAAGATGTTTATATAAAAAAGGCTTCTGAGGAAACAGGAATTAAAGAGCAAGCAATATATGACTTATTAAGTGAGAAAATTAACAAAAATTCAAAAAAATTGAAGAAAATGAATATACAACAAGATTTTGGACAAAAATTATATTTAGAGCCAGCTTATATTAAGGCTGAAAGAAATTTATTAAAATTTATGTTTATAAATGAAGAAAATTGTGATTATATCACAGAAAATATGTCAGTACAGCAATTAGTACTTGAAAGTCATAAAAGTATATATGCATTAATTGTTGAGTATAAAAATTTAGAACAAGATGACAAAATTAAAAATATTGAATTTATGTGTAAAGATATAGAATGCACAAAAGAATGGATAAACACTATGGAAATTGAATTCTCTTTGGATGAAGAGGATCATAAAAAGCTTATAAAGGACTGCATAAAACAACTGAAAAAATTCAAGTTAGAGGAGTCGAAAAAAGAAATTATGAATAAAATCAAACAATATGAATCAAAAGGCTTACTAGAAGAATCTATAAAACTTGCGCAAAAACTTATAGAATTACAAAAGGATCTAAAACAATTATAGTATTTGGGAAGGAGGTAATATTATGAAGGATAAAAGTTCAAAAATGACTATAGTCAAAAAACTTATTGATAAAGGCAAGAAAAAAGGATCCTTAACTTACAAAGAAGTAATGGATGAACTATATGAAGTTGATTTGAGCCCAGAACAAATAGAAAAAGTTTATGAAGTTTTAGAATCAATGGAGATAGATGTTGTGGGAGATATTCATGAAGCTGCAGCGCCTGCTACAGGGGCCCAAGCAGAGGCTGAACCAGAAACAGAAGAACTTGATGTTAGTATACCAGAAGGTATTTCTATAGATGATCCAGTTAGGATGTATTTAAAAGAAATTGGGAAAGTTTCTCTATTATCGTCAAGTGAGGAAATCGATCTTGCAAAAAGGAATGAGGAAGGAGATCTCGCTGCTAAGAAAAAATTAGCTGAGGCCAATTTAAGACTCGTGGTAAGTATAGCTAAAAGATATGTTGGGAGAGGAATGCTATTTCTAGATCTTATTCAAGAGGGTAATTTAGGACTAATAAAAGCCGTGGAAAAATATGATTATAGAAAAGGCTTTAAATTTAGTACTTATGCAACCTGGTGGATTAGGCAGGCGATAACTAGGGCGATAGCTGACCAGGCAAGAACTATTAGGATACCTGTACATATGGTTGAAACTATAAATAAGCTTATTAGAGTATCTAGGCAATTGCTGCAAGAGCTTGGACGTGAGCCTCTACCTGATGAAATTGCTGAAAAAATGGAAATGCCAGTAGGAAAAGTTCGTGAAATTATGAAAATTGCACAAGAACCAGTGTCACTTGAGACGCCAATTGGTGAAGAAGAAGATAGTCATTTAGGCGATTTTATTCCTGATGATGATGCCTTAGCACCGGCAGAAGCTGCTGCATTTACAATGCTAAAAGAGCAATTAATCAACGTTTTGGATACATTGACGCCGAGAGAAGAGAAAGTTTTAAGGTTAAGATTCGGCCTTGACGATGGACGCGCGAGAACTCTCGAGGAAGTTGGAAAAGAGTTTAATGTAACCCGCGAGAGAATAAGGCAGATTGAGGCAAAAGCTTTGCGTAAATTAAGACACCCAAGTAGAAGTAAAAAACTAAAAGATTATCTAGATTAGAATAGTTTAGAAAGACGAAAACAGTTTAAGTAGGATGTAAGCAACTTAGCTAAGTTGATAACTCCTTACTTAAGCTGTTTTTTTCATGTAGAGCCATGGATAAATATTTACAAGTTGGATTTATTTATGATATAATATTGTTTAGAAGGTGATTAAATGGATAGTTATACATCGAAGCGAGGACATGGGTTAGGGTCTATGCTACTGATGACGGCATTATACAATATATTAATTTTAATATTGCTTCAATTTACTAACTCATACATTATAGACAATCTATTAAAGCTTTTATTAATTTTTTGTAATATATATCAAATATATTATATATGGTTGTTTCAATCATTAAAATGCACTATTGATAGTGAAAATCTTGTGATTTATGCCATTGGTTCATTAAAAAAAATAATTTTACCACTAAAAGAAATTGAAGGATACACTTTATCAACTGGTAAACTCAAAGGTGTTAGGCTTTATGGAATTGCTACGAATAACTTTGCAATGGGAAAATTCGTGATTGATAAAATTGGACTATCTAGAATGTTTGTAACGGATAATAAAAATGTTTTTTATATAAAGACAAAAGATATTAATTATGCAGTTTCGCCTGTAGAATATAAAAAATTCGAGGAAATGTTAATATTTCACAAATTACAAGGAATAGATTGGAGATATACAGTAAATAGTAGCTATAATCTTCATAAGGATAAGCATTTCATTATACCTTTAGTAATAGTAAGTATAATAATACTAATTTTAACCCTAAATCCACTTGTATTATATTTACAACATGCTATTCCTGATATTATGCCCTTAACATTTGACGCAAAATTTAACCAAATAAAGGTAGGTACAAGTAAACAATTTGCATTTACACAGATGGTATATGGAGTGTTAAACATGGCTTTACTCTTTTGTATGTATTATGCAAGCTATTTTTGCGCAAAATATGATAGAAAATCCGCATACAAATATATTTATTTGTCCTTAATTGTGGCAGTAGTATTTTTAGTGATGCAGTTCAAAATATTAATTAACTTTAGATAAGGATGAAAATTATGGAACTTAGTATAAGATTAAAAACAGTAGCAAGTATGATAGGGACGTGTGATAGTGTTATTGATGTAGGTACAGATCATGGATATGTCCCTATATATTTAGTTAAAAAGGGCATAATAAAAAAGGCTATTGCATCTGATGTAAATAGAGGACCTGTAGAGAAGGCTAGAAACAATATTGATATTAACAATACGCAAGGCCAAATTAGTTGTAGGTTGGGAAGTGGATTATCTACAGTTAAAAGGGGAGAAGTTCAAATAGCTATAATTGCAGGAATGGGTGGCAATTTAATAAGGGATATATTAGAAGGCGACTTAGATATTGTTAAAGAATTAAAATATGTGGTACTTCAACCAGTTCAAAATGCTGAGGTTTTGAGAGCGTATTTATATAACAGGGGATATGATATTCTTGATGAAGAAATATGTTATGATGATGGAAAATATTATGAAATAATTAAGGCAAGGTTCAATACTAAACCATTAGAAATGGATAGTATATACTATGAGATAAGTAAAATATTATTAGATAAGAAGCAGGTAGTTATGCAGAAATTTGTAGAGTATAAATTACAAAAATATTTAAAGGTATATTATACATTAAATGAAGATACTACTTTATCTAAAAGTAGAAAAGAACAGCTTTATATTATAACTAGCAAACTTAAGGAGTTTTTAAGATGTTTTTAAAAGTAAAAACTATTGAAAATATTATGCAACAATTTGCTCCAACTAAACTAAAAGAGGATTATGATAATGTAGGATTAATGGTTGGGGACAAGGAAATGGTAGTTACAAAAATTTTAATTGCATTAGATTGTACGATGGACGTAATATATGAGGCAAAGGATAAAGGGTGCAATTTTATATTGACTCATCATCCTCTTCTTTTTGTTAAGCCGAAAACTATTACCACAGATTCATTAATTGGTAAAAAAATCATTGAACTAATTAAGTGTGGCATGAATGTATATGCTAGTCATACTAATTTAGATTCTGCAGAAGGTGGGTTAAATGATATTGCCACTGAAATCCTAGGATATAATAAATACAAGATTATAGAACCGGTGAAAAATATGGATTCTGATGAAGGTTATGCAGGCCTTGGTAGATTAGTAATTTTGGATAAGCCTATCAGGCTCTTGGAGTTATGTGAGAATGTAAAAAAAATATATGGTGCAGAGTTTATAAGATATGTAGGTCATGATAAGGATTTAATAAGAACTATTGCTATTATAAACGGCAGTGGAGAAGACTTTTTTAATGAGAGTATAAAGCTAGGGGCAGAGTGTATTATTACTGGAGATACAAAATATCATGGTGCTTGTGATTTATCAGAAGAAAATATTGCACTAATTGACGCTGGTCATTTTGCAACAGAGTGGATACCTTTTAAAATATTTGGAGAAAAGTTCAAAAATTATTTGCTAGATAACGGATATGAAAATGAAGTTATATTTTCTCAAAACACTTTTGATCCATATAAAATTAAATAGTAAATTCATCTCCTGTGGAGCTTATACTATTTGCTTTTGTTTTAATAGTATGATATCATTGTTTTTGCGAGTAAGCCAGACAATCGCTGCTGAGTATTGGATTCAATGCTTAGAAGAGGAAAGTCCGAGCTCCACAGGGCAGGGTGCTGGGTAACCCCCAGTGAAGGCGACTTTAAGGAAAGTGCAACAGAGATATACCGCTAAAGGTATTCTAAAAGCTTAGTTTACTTCGTATTTAGAATATACTAGCAAGGATGGAAAGGCGAGGTAAGAGCTCACCAGCGCACTGGCGACTTTGCGGCTATGTAAACCCCACTTGGAGCAAGATCGAATAGGAGAACATTTTGGGGCGGCCCGTCTCGTTCTCGGGTGTATCGCTTGAGCTTATTGGTAACAATAGGCCTAGATAGATGATTGTCTAATACAGGACTCGGCTTATAGACTTACTTGCATCAAATGTAAAAAGTACTCACTTTATAGTGAGTTTTTTTATTTTATAAAATCATTTATTTATAATAAATGGGGATAGCATATTTATGCTATCTCCATTTTGTATTAATAATTTAAAAAAAATGGAATGCTATTAATGATGAATTTTATAAATTGTATGTGTGTTACATTAGGTAATTTAATTATATAATAAGAAATTTAAAACATTTTTATTCTAAAATACACTTTTATAATTGGAGAATATATATTATAATATTACCATAACGAATTATAAAAGAAATTTAATGTTTAATATTCGTATAAAATTTAACTTTTGGAGGTATTAATCATGGAAAATAAGATATATAGGTTATATGTAGAGAAAAAAGCGAACTATGATATTGAAGGTGAAAAAATACTAAAAGATATAAAAACAAATCTAGGCATAATGAGTTTAGACGGACTAAGATTAGTTAGTAGATATGATATTATGGGAATCTCAAAAGAGCAGTACCTTATGTCAAGGAATACGATATTTTCAGAACCAACAGTAGATAAGGTTTATGATGAAGAATTAGAAATTAAAAGCGGTGAAATTGTATTTGCTATTGAATTTTTGCCTGGGCAATATGATCAGAGAGCAGATTCAGCGACTCAATGTATACAGATTTTAACTCAAAAGGACAAACATATAGTTAAAACTGCAAGAATTATTATATTAAAGGGGAAAATTACTGATAGTGAATTAGATAAAATTAAAGGATATTGCATAAATGCAGTAGATTCTAGAGAAGCAGACTTAAAGAAGCAAACGGACTTACAGCAGAATTTTAATGAACCAAGGCAAGTAAAAATAGTAGAATCTTTTACTGATATGAATGATGCGTTGTTAAAAGAGTTCCTACAAAGTAATGGGCTCGCTATGAGCTTTGAGGATCTACAATATTGCAGAGGATATTTTAAAGAAACTGAAAAGAGAAATCCAACTATAACAGAGATAAAAGTTATAGATACATATTGGTCCGATCATTGCAGACATACAACTTTTAATACTGTAATTGAGGATGTGTGCATTGAAGAAGGAAAATATACTAAACCAATTAAGATGGCTTATAAAGAATACTTAGATACTAGAGATTTTGTTTATGGTGAAACAAGTCGGGATGTAACGCTAATGGACATGGCAATTATTGGTCTCAAAGATCTAAGGAAAAAAGGAAAGCTAGAAGACCTTGATGTTTCCGATGAAATTAATGCTTGCAGCATCGTAGTTACAGCGAATATTGATGGAAAGAAGGAAAAGTGGCTTGTAATGTTTAAAAATGAAACCCATAACCATCCTACTGAAATAGAGCCTTTTGGTGGTGCAGCCACTTGCCTTGGTGGATCAATAAGAGATCCATTATCAGGTAGAAGTTATGTTTATCAGGCAATGCGTGTTACAGGGTCTGGTGATCCAAGACAAAAAATTTCGGATACCTTGAATGGCAAACTTCCACAACGAAAAATAACACTTGAAGCTGCTCATGGATTTAGTTCTTATGGAAATCAAATAGGACTTGCCACAGGACTCGTGTCAGAGGTTTATGATGAAGGATTTGTTGCTAAAAGAATGGAAGTAGGGGCGGTAATTGGAGCAGCACCTTATAGTAACGTAGTAAGAGAGAAGCCGCTAGCATCTGACGTAGTTATACTTCTAGGTGGTAAAACAGGTCGTGATGGATGTGGGGGAGCTACAGGGTCATCGAAGCAACATAGTGAGAGCTCATTACTAACTTCAGGGGCAGAAGTTCAGAAGGGGAATGCACCTACAGAGAGAAAAATTCAAAGATTATTTAGAAATCCTAAGGTTACAAGGCTTATAAAAAGATGTAATGATTTTGGTGCAGGTGGGGTATCAGTAGCTATTGGAGAACTGGCAGATGCACTTATAATAAATTTAGACAAAGTTACTAAGAAATACGATGGACTTGATGGCACAGAGCTTGCAATCTCCGAATCCCAAGAACGTATGGCTGTTGTTGTTAGAAAAAAAGATGCTAGTGTATTTATAAAACTTTCAGAAGAAGAAAATCTAGAGGCTGTAGAAGTAGCACAAATAACTGATGATGATAGGCTTAAAATGGTATGGAAGGGAGAAACCATTGTTGATGTAAGTAGAACTTTCTTAGATACTAATGGAGTAAAGCAACATAGTAATATAAAAGTTGCAGCACCTAAAGAAAGTGAATATTACTTTTCAAAGGCAATAAAAGAAAACTTAGGAGAGGCAAAATCAATAAAAGAATTATGGAATTCAACGTTGTCAGACTTAAATGTTTGCAGTAAAAAGGGGTTATCTGATAGATTTGACAGTACTATAGGAGCTGGATCTGTCTTAATGCCTTTTGGTGGTAAGTATCAAAAAACACCAATTCAGTCCATGATAGCAAAGCTACCTGTACTCAAAGGAGATACAAATACAGGTACAATAATGGCGTATGGGTATAATCCAAAACTAGCTAAATGGAGTCCTTTCCATGGAGCTGCCTATGCAGTAATAGATTCTGTAACAAAGGTAGTATCTAGTGGAGCTGATTATGAAAATATTAAATTAACATTCCAAGAGTACTTCGAAAAATTGTCAAAGGAACCTTATAAGTGGGGTAAACCATTTTCAGCACTCCTAGGAGCTTTCCATGTCCAAAAACAATTCAGTATAGCGGCTATTGGTGGAAAAGATAGTATGTCGGGAACATTTAATGAGATGAATGTTCCACCAACGCTTGTATCCTTTGCAGTAGATGTTGTAAATACAGATAAGGTTATATCTCCAGAGTTTAAAAAGGGAGGTAGCCAGGTTGTTTTAATTCATTCAAGTATATGTGAAGATGGATTACCAGATTTTCAAAAGCTTCGTGAAAACTATAAATTGGTAAAGGTATTAATAGAGAGTGGCAAAGCATTATCAACCTACGCAGTAGGAATGGGAGGACTTGTTGAGGTTATATCAAAGATGTGTTTTGGTAATAAAATAGGATTTACATTTGATAAAGGCATTCAGGTTGAAGATATATTTAGACAGGATTACGGCAGTATAGTAATGGAAATAAATAAGGATTCAATTAATGATCTAATTAAAGATAACTTAAATATTAAGATTTTAGGTAACACTATAGCCGAGCCATTTATAAAAGTATTAGGAGAAACTATTGCTTTAAAAGATGCTTTAAATAGTTGGGAAAAGCCTTTAGAAAGTGTATTTAGTACAAAAATAGATATTCCAAAAGCAATTATTAAAGATGAAAAAAGCTACTTAAGTGTCCAGAATTCAAATGTTATAGCTACTCCTATGATTAAAGTAGCAAAACCAAGAGTTATAATTCCAGTGTTCCCAGGTACTAATTGTGAATACGATTCTATGAGGGCTTTTGAGAAGGCTGGAGCAGACGTTGAAATTATGGTATTAAATAACTTATCATCAAAGCATATTGAAGAATCTATAAAAGTTATAGCGGATAAAATAAAAAATTCTCAAATTGTAATGCTACCAGGTGGATTTAGTGCTGGTGATGAACCAGATGGCTCAGGTAAATTTATAGCTACATTTTTTAGAAACCCTATAATACGCGAGAGTATACATCAATTATTAGAAAATAGGGATGGTTTAATGCTGGGAATATGCAATGGCTTTCAAGCATTAATAAAGCTTGGACTACTTCCATACGGAAAAATAACTGATATAACTGAAAATAGCCCAACCTTAACTTACAATGAAATTGGAAGACATGTGTCATGTATGGTACAGACCAAAGTAGTTTCAACAGTGTCACCATGGCTTAATAATTTAAAGGTTGGAGATATTCATAGTATCCCAGTATCACATGGAGAAGGCAGATTTGTAGCAAATGATGATGTAATTAAAAAATTATTTGAGGGTGGTCAAGTAGCTACTCAATACGTAGACTTTGATGGAACTCCAAGTTACGATATAAACTTTAATCCAAATGGTTCAATGCATGCTATTGAAGGAATTACTAGCCTTGATGGAAGAATTTTTGGTAAAATGGGTCATTCTGAAAGAGTTGGATTAAACATTGGATTAAATATTAGTGGAAATAAGGATCAAAAATTATTTGAAGCAGGAGTAAGATATTTTAAATAAAATACGAACGATGTATTTGGTTAAAGTAACTATTTGCACTTAACTAGCTTTAAACACGAACGTTGATATTGATATCGATATTAATGTATTGACTTAGCAAAAGATAGATGTTAACATATGAAATATAGATTAGCACATAAATGAATATTTAGTTCATCGATATATTTCTAAGAATATGGCTTAGAAGTTTCTACGAGAGGCCGTCAACTTCTCTCTATTGGTGAATCTTGAATTGACCTTATAAAGGGTGCTACAATATACCCTAGTTCAAGATTACACCATTAGATTAATATTTAGTGGTGTAGTCTTTTTTTATTAGCAATTATAAAAGTTGAATACTTTATTAAAGCAGGAGGTAACAAATGAAGGTAGGAATTATTTTTGGAAGTAAATCTGATATAGACATAATGAGAAATGCTACAATTGCACTTAAGGAATTTTGTGTGGATTATGAAGCACATATTCTCTCAGCTCACAGGGTACCAGAGAAATTAACGCAGGTAATAAAGGAAATGGAAAATAGAGGGGTAGAATGCATAATAGCAGGAGCAGGTCTTGCAGCACATCTACCAGGTGTAATTGCTTCTCAGACGGTGCTTCCAGTGATTGGAGTGCCAATTAAGGCTGCCCTCGGGGGAGTAGACTCATTACTTTCCATTGTTCAAATGCCAAAAGCCATTCCTGTTGCTACTGTGGGTATCAATAACAGTTACAATGCTGGAATGCTATCGGTCCAAATTTTATCTCTTAAATATTCGGAGCTTAAAAATAAATTAATTACATATAGAAAAGAAATGAAAGAGAAATTCATAGCAGATAATGAAGAAAATATTGAATTTTAAAATGACTTTATAGACATAAGTTTACAAACTAAAATACTAAGGAGTGTTATAAATGGGAGAATCAGTGTTATTATATGAGGGAAAAGCTAAAAAAATGTTCAGCACAGATAATAAAGATGAGATAAGGGTATATTTTAAAGACGATGCAACGGCACTTAATGGACTTAAAAAGGCTCAAATTGATAAAAAGGGAGTTTTAAATAATAGCATAACTACTATGTTATATGAATTATTAGAGAAAAAAGGAATAAAAACTCATTTTATCAAAAAGATAAATGATAGAGAACAATTATGTAAAAAGGTTGAGATAGTACCTCTAGAAGTAATTGTAAGAAATGTGGCCGCTGGTAGCATGGCAAAACGTTATGGATTAGAAGAAGGAACTAAATTGAAAACAACAGTATTTGAATTAAGTTACAAAAATGATGAATTAGGCGATCCACTAATAAATGATTCTCATTCAATAGCGATGGGTCTTGCAAGTGCTGAAGAATTAGCAGATATATACAAAATGGCTTCACAAATAAATGATATATTAAAGGACGTTTTCTTAAAACAAGATATTAATTTAATAGATTTCAAACTAGAGTTTGGAAGATTTAACGGTGAAATAATTTTAGCAGATGAGATATCACCAGATACTTGCAGATTTTGGGATGTTAAAACTGGAGAAAAATTAGATAAAGATAGATTTAGAAGAAATTTAGGCAATGTTACAGAAGCATATGAGGAAATACTAAGCAGAATTTCTAAGTAATATGTAATAAGTAATAAGTAATAAGTAATAAGCGGGAAACAAAAGAATTCAAAGAAACATAAAAAGGAGGAATAACTTTGAATAGATCTGTAGAATCAGATGAAATACTCATTGATGATCAAGATAAGTTTAAAGATGAATGCGGTGTTTTTGGGATTTTTGCGCAGGATAAAGACCTAGATGTTGCGTCACTAACTTACTACGGACTTTATGCGTTGCAGCATAGGGGAGAAGAAAGTGCTGGAATAGTGTATTCTGATGGAGTTACTCTTACTTGCGAAAAGGCTATGGGACTTGTATGTGATGTTTTTGATAAGAAAAAAATCAGTGAAATGAAAGGTCATGCAGCTATTGGACACGTTAGATATTCAACTACAGGATGTAGTGAAGTGAAAAATGCTCAGCCACTTTTAAGTAAATCTAAACTTGGTGATATTGCTATAGCGCATAATGGAAATTTAGTAAATGCAGAGGTCATCCGCGAGTTACTTGAAGATTGTGGATACATGTTTCAAACATCAATAGATTCAGAAGTAATATTAAACTTAATTGCTAGAGGTGCCAAAAAAGGCATGGAAAAGGCAGTAGTTGATGCAATACAAGCGGTTAAAGGTTCCTATGGAATAGTAATGCTTACAAAGGATAAACTAATAGGTGTTCGCGATCAGAACGGTATTAGACCACTTTGCATAGGTAATATTGGAAACAGTTATGTTATTGCATCTGAAAGTTGCGCACTTGATGCAGTAGGTGCAGAATTTTTAAGAGATGTAAAGCCTGGTGAGATAGTAATAATAGATAAAGATGGACTTACATCAATTAATTTTGCTGAAAAAACTAAAAATTCAACCTGCTCATTTGAGTATATATATTTTGCAAGACCAGATAGTACAATTGATGGAATTAATGTGTACACTGCAAGAGTGGCAGCTGGAGAACAGCTATTTAAAGAATCTCCAGTTGATGCAGATATGGTTATAGGAGTTCCAGATTCAGGCCTCGCTTCAGCAATAGGCTATTCTAAGAGCTCTGGAATACCTTTTGGAATAGGTCTTATAAAAAATAGATATGTGGGGAGAACTTTTATAAGTCCAACTCAAGAAATCAGGGAAAGAGCAGTTTCCGTAAAATTAAATGCTTTAAAAATTAATGTAGAAGGTAAAAGAGTTATTATCATAGATGATTCAATAGTTCGCGGAACTACAAGTAAGAGATTAGTTGACATTCTACGAAAAGCTGGAGCAACAGAGGTTCATTTTAGGGTTTGTTCACCAGTAGTTAAGTATCCATGTTATTTTGGAATAGATACACCTTATAGAAAAGATTTAATTGGGTCTAATATCTCTGTTGAGGAAATTAGAGAAGAGATTGGTGCAGATAGTCTTGGTTATTTAAGCATAGAGGGACTACTTAAAACACTAGGTCATACTGAATTTTGCTTGGGTTGTTTTAATGGTACATATCCAGTATCAGCTCCATATGAAACTGAAAAAGATAAATTAGAAAGGTAGGGGACACATATGATAACTTATAAAGATGCAGGTGTTAATATTGAAGAAGGATACAAATCAGTAAAGCTTATAAAAGAATATGCGGCAGCCACATTTACAAAGGGTGTATTAAACCACTTAGGAAGTTTTGCTGGTATGTTTGAAATAGGAGAGGGTTATAAAAATCCCATTTTAGTTTCTGGTACTGACGGTGTAGGTACAAAACTTGATATTGCATTTAGAATGAAAAAATATGACACTGTAGGAATTGACTGCGTTGCTATGTGCGTTAATGATGTCCTTTGTCATGGTGCAAAGCCACTTTTCTTTTTAGACTATATAGCTTGTGGTAAATTAGATTCTGCGGTATCAGCACAACTTGTAAAAGGCGTGGCTGACGGATGTATTCAATCTAATTGTTCACTAATAGGCGGAGAAACTGCGGAAATGCCAGGATTTTATAGAGACGGAGAATATGATATGGCAGGTTTTACAGTTGGAATAGTTGATAAACATAAAATTATTGATGGCTCTAGCATTAAAGATGGTTATTCACTTATAGGAATTGAATCTTCAGGGCTTCATAGTAATGGATATTCTTTAGTTAGAAAATTAATCCCAAATTTAGATGAAGATTTTAATGGAGATAAGATTGGTAAAACCCTTTTAACACCAACAAAAATATATGTAAAAACTATATTAAGCCTTATAGATAAATTTGATATAAAAGGTATGGCTCATATAACAGGTGGTGGTTTTTATGAAAACATACCAAGAATGTTTAATGGAGCTTTTACAGCAGTAGTGGATAAAAATAGTTTTAATACTCCGGACATTTGCAAGCATCTTATGTCACTTGGGGTAACTGAGGAGCATATGTTTAACACATATAATATGGGAATAGGTTATGTATTATGTGTTGAAGATAAGGATTGCTTAAAAGTTATAAAAACTATCAACGATTTAGGAGATAAAGCATATAAAATTGGTCATGTTGAAGCCGGAGGCGATGGAGTTTGTTTAAAATAGCCGTATTGGTATCAGGAAGCGGAAGCAACCTTCAAGCTATAATAGACAATATAGAAAGTGGATACTTAAACTGCTCTATAGAAGTTGTAATTAGTGATAAAAAAGATGCATATGGCATAGAGAGAGCAAAATCTAAAAATATAAAGACATATATATTAGATAGAAAACAATATGGCGGTAACATTTCAAATGAAATATTAAAAATTTTAGATGGAAAAGTTGATTTAATAGTGCTTGCTGGCTTTTTATCTATACTTCAAGGTGAACTTCTTAGTGAATTTAAAAATAAAATTATAAATATACATCCGGCACTTATCCCAGCTTTTTGTGGTGGTGGTATGTATGGAATAAAGGTTCATGAGAAAGCTATAGAGTACGGTGTTAAAGTTTCGGGATGTACTGTTCATTTCGTAGATGAAGGGACAGATTCAGGACCAATAATAATTCAAAAAGTTGTAAATGTTTATAGTACTGATACAGCGAAAGTATTACAATTAAGGGTTTTGGAACAAGAACATAAGGCACTACCCGAAGCTATTAAATATATAAGCGACGGAGTAATAACAATTAAAGGAAGAAAAGTATTAGGTATATGAAAGGTGGCATATTAATGATTAAAACAGCACTTATAAGTGTGTTTAATAAAGATAATATATTAGACCTTGCAACATCACTTCAAAATAATGGAGTAGAGATTATTTCTACAGGAGGAACTTTTAAATATTTAAAAGAGAATGGCATAAAAGTTTCAGAAATCTCAGATATTACAGGATTTGAAGAGATATTGGATGGAAGAGTTAAAACATTACATCCAGTTATACATAGTGGAATACTCGCAATACGTGATAATAAAGAGCATATGGCAACTATCAAAGCTAAAGGAATAAAACCTATTGACGTTGTAGTAGTTAATCTTTATCCTTTCTTTGATAAAGTTTGCGAAGATATAAGTTTTGAGGAGAAAGTTGAATTTATTGATATTGGTGGACCAACAATGCTTAGAGCAGCAGCAAAAAACTTTAAGGATGTTATTGTACTTAGTGATACCGCAGATTATGAAAATATTATAAAAAAAATGGATGCTAAAGAAGAAGTGGATTTTGAGACAAGAAAATATTTAGCTGGTAAAGTTTTTAATTTAATATCAGCATACGATGCAGCCATAAGTAATTTTTTACTTGGCGAGGAAACATATCCAGACTACCTTTCTGTTTCATATAAAAAACAAATGGATTTAAGATATGGTGAAAATCCTCATCAAAGTGCAGCTTTTTACGTATCAGCGGCGAGTAATGGAGCAATGAAGGATACTCTACAGTTAAATGGCAAGGAGTTATCTTATAATAATATAAAGGATATGGATATTGCATGGAAGGTAGTATGTGATTTTGATGAAATCGCTTGTTGCGCCCTAAAACACAATACACCTTGTGGAGTAGCTATAGGTAGCAGCGTACTTGAGACATATAAAAAAGCATATGAATGTGATCCAATGTCTATTTTTGGAGGAATTGTTGCTTTTAATAAAAAGGTTGATAAAGAAACTGCCGAGGAGCTTATAAAGATATTCTTAGAAGTGGTTATTGCACCAGAGTTTGATGAAGATGCCTTAGAAATATTAAAAGGTAAGAAGAATTTAAGAGTTGTAAAGTGTTTAAGTAAATCAGAAGGTACTATTAATATTGTTAATGTTGATGGCGGAATGCTAGTACAAAGTGCAGATAATAAATTAATAGAAGATATAAAAGTAGTAACTAAGAAGAGCCCAACTGAGGCAGAAATGAAAGATTTAATATTTGCCATGAAAGTGGTTAAGTATGTTAAATCAAATGCTATTGTTGTAGTTAAAGACGGCATGACTAAAGGTATTGGAGTAGGACAGGTTAATAGAATATGGGCAGCAGAGCACGCTTTAGAAAGAGGCGGGGATTCTACAATACTTGCATCAGATGCATTCTTCCCATTTGGAGACGTTGTAGAGCTCGCTGCAAAATATAACATAAAAGCAATAATTCAACCAGGTGGTTCTATAAAAGACTCACAATCAATAGAGATGTGTGAAAAATTTGGAATTTCTATGGTGTTTACGGGAATTAGACATTTCAAACATTAAGCAGCTAATTACCTTAGCGGCTTAACTTCATGATGGGATAACGTAGTTATTCCATCAATTTTAGTTTATAAAGAGAAAGGAGACGAATATATGAAGGTGTTAATTATTGGTTCTGGGGGACGCGAACACGCATTAGTGTCAAAGGTTGCAGAGAATCCCACCGTTGATGTGGTATATTGTGCTCCTGGTAATGGTGGTACTTTTAGAGAAAGCAAGTGTGAAAATATTAATATTATAAAAATGGATGAGCTTTTAGAATTTGCTCTGAAAAATAAAATAGATATAACTATAGTTGGGTCAGAGGAATGGCTTGTACAAGGAATAGTAGATAAGTTTAATGAAAAGGGACTTAGAATATTGGGCCCAAGTGCAAAAGCAGCAAAGCTTGAGGGAAGTAAATCATATTCTAAAGAATTTATGAAAAAGTATGGTATAAAAACAGCCGCATATGAAGTTTTTGTAGATGAGAATAAGGCTTTAGATTATCTCAAGAAATGTGAATATCCTATAGTAATTAAAGCTGATGGATTAGCAGCGGGCAAAGGTGTAATTATATGTAGTGATTTCATCCAGGCTCAAAAGGGTATTAATGATTTTATGGTATTGGATATATTTAAAGGTAGTGGTAAGAAAATTATAATTGAAGAATTTTTAGAAGGTGTAGAGGCGTCTATACTCTCTATAACAGATGGAAAGATTATACTTCCTTTTGTATCATCAAAAGATCATAAACAAATATTTGACGCAGGCATTGGACCAAATACAGGGGGTATGGGAGCTATAGCACCTAATCCATACTGTAATAAAGAAGTATTAGATGAGTTTTATAAAAATATATTACTTCCAACCCTTAAGGGGATTCAAGATGAAGTTATGGACTATAGGGGAATAATATTCTTTGGAATAATGATAACCAAAAAAGGAGTATATTTACTCGAATATAATGTAAGATTAGGAGATCCAGAAACACAAGCAGTTCTTCCTCTTATGAAAAGTGATTTTGTGGAGCTTGTTAAATCTGCAATTGATGGGAAACTTGAAAACTTTAATTTAGAATGGAGACAAGGATATTCTTGCTGCCTAATTGCATCATCGAAAGGTTATCCTGGTAGCTATGAAACGGGATATGAAATAAGTGAGTCTGGAAATCTAGAAGGCAAGTTATTTATAGCAGGTGCTATAGGTGATAATGGTACTATGAGGACAAATGGTGGAAGAGTACTAGGAATAACAGGTTTTGGTGGAACACTAGAAAAGGCAAGGGAAATTGCTTATGGTGATATGAAAAAAATTCAGTTTGACGGAATGTACTATAGAACTGATATTGGAAAATAGCTTGAATATTAAAAAAATACCTTATATGGTAGTAAACTAGTGGAATTGAGAAAGCAGATGAAACAAATCATCTGCTTTCTTTTGTAATGCTTTTTAGTAAGTCTTTTAAATTTATCTTCTAGTCCTAAAGATTTAGAAAAAAGAGTATAAATTCCAATAAACATGATAAGAATTAATACTAGGTTTAATTATTATTATAAATTCAAAAATTATATTGATGTGGCTAAAGATAAGCAATTTCAAAGAAATAGCTGGTGAATATAATAGGGTATTTTTGAGAGATACTCCATAGCCTATTGATTTATATGTCATATATACGTATTATGTATAGGTAGGAATAAAAAATTATAAGCATTTCTCCATTTGTGGAGATTATAAAATATTAATTATTAATAATAATATAATACGAGAAGGGGGAATTAACATGTTAGAACAAAATAAAGAAATAAAAAATGAAAATATCATAAAGGATTTAAATAATACAGACAATATAAGCTTAGCCAAAAAAGAGGAATTAAATAAACAAGTTGGTAGCAAACAGGTTATTGATGATAAGAAAAATTTAACTAGTAAGCAAGATAAAAAACCTACTTTAGTAGATACTTTTAAAGCTAATATTATAGATTTAATAGTTATAGGTGGAGTATCAACAGTTGGAGTATTTGCTGGAGATACAGTACTTAGATTAGCAGGGTATGCTATAAAACAAAAGTTCCAAATGATATTTATACTTTTCATGATCATTATGGTATTATACATGAGTATTATGGAAAGTGGAAGATCGTCTGCTACCATCGGGAAAAAAGTTTCTGGACTATTTATTACAAAACGATAGGAGTTTGAAAAAAACATGCAAAAAAGAAAAGAATATGAATTTTACGTAGAGAAATTAGAATTTCCCTCGCAAGGTATTGCATTTTATGAAGGCGAGAAAGTTTTGATAAAAAATACATTGCCAGGGCAAAAGGTAATTGCTAAGGTATCAAAGAAGAAACAAGTAGGAGTAGAAGCTAAGCTTATAAGAATACTTGAGGATGTAGACTATAAAATTGAGCCGCAATGCAAGATTACGGAATTTTGTGGAGGTTGTAGTCATCAATTTCTTTCTTATGACAAGCAATTAGAATTTAAAAAACAACAGGTATTAAAATTGTTTGAGGAAGCAGAAATAAATGATTTTGAGTTCTTAGGTATAGAAAAGAGCCCAGAGGTATTTGAATATAGAAATAAGATGGAATTTACTTTTGGTGACTTTAGAAAAGATGGTGAATTAACCCTTGGAATGCATACTAAAGGAAGAAGCTTTAGTATAGTAACTGTTGATGATTGTAGAATAGTAGATGTTGATTTTAGAGAAATTCTAAAATTAGTATTAAACTATTTTTGCGAGCTAAAATTACCACATTACAAAGTAATGGAGCATCAGGGATATTTAAGAAATTTAGTTATTCGAAAAGCTAAGAATACTGGAGAAATATTAGTGAATATTGTAACTACAACTCAAGTAGAATTAGATTTAACCGAAATAACTAATATGCTTAAAGAATTAAAATGTGATGGGATAATTACAGGAATAATACATACATTTAATGACTCATTATCAGATACAGTTCAAGCTGATAAAACAGAAACATTATATGGAAGAGAATATATTATGGAAAAGATATTAGATCTTAAGTTTAAAATAAATCCTTTTGCTTTTTTTCAAACTAATTCAAAAGGAGCGGAAAAGCTTTATAGCATAGTCAGAGATTTTTTAGGTGATTCAGAATCAAAAGTGGTTTTTGACTTGTATTGTGGAACTGGAACTATAGGTCAGATTGTTGCAGCTAAAGCAAAAAAAGTTTTAGGGATTGAATTAATAGAAGAGGCAGTTGTAGCAGCTAATGAAAATGCAAGAATTAACGGATTAGATAACTGTGAGTTTATTGCAGGTGACATAGCGAAGGTTATAAAAGACGTAAAAGAGAAACCTGATAGCATTATTCTAGATCCTCCAAGAGCAGGAGTTCATCCTACAGCATTAGATTATGTAATAAAGTTTGATGCAAAGCACATAGTATATGTTTCTTGTAACCCTAAGAGTTTAGTAGTTGACTTAAAGGAAATAACAAGCAGAGGATATAAGGTTAAAAAGGTAGTACTAATGGACATGTTTCCTCACACACCTCATATTGAGACTGTTGTTGATATAGTTAAGGTAATGTAGCCAAATAAAATACCCTTGCAACTTTGAAAAGACCCCTGCCACTTTGAAGAAACCCTTGCAGAGCACCCGAAAAGAAGCAAGAGAAAAATAAGGACTAACTAACACCCAAACAAGTAGCCCTTACAACTGGCGAAGCCATACGTACCAACATCTAAAATAGAATAATGATAGAACAGCGATAGGATTAGAGACAAACCATCTTTAATCCTATTTTCATGCCCTTTTTCAGTATTAAATCCAGATAAGAACTTCATTACCCTCATCTAAAAGAAATCTGACTAATGAATTGCTCCAAAGGCAAATCGGCTTCCGCACTCGATTTGCCTTTTCCGCTTACCCCCATTCAAAGTCCCCCAAACCCAATGAAAATCTCCGATTTAAACCCCCAAAAGAACAACCCGAAAGAGCGATAGATAGATTAAAAGCAAGATGGAAAGATAGGAAAACCAATACTTTAAGGGCATTTGAGGAGAGAGCGTTTGAAAGGAAATAGGATAGGAAACTGATGAAAGATAGAAGATTTGGGTGAAAGATGAGTGATTAAAAGAGCGATAAAAGACAGATAAAAGATAGATTAAAAGAGCGACTAAAAGAGCGATTAAAAGATAGATTAAAAGATAGATTAAAGGATTGAAAAAGAGGGTTTGGGTTTGAATAAAAGAAAAAAAGAGGGGTTTTGAAGACGATAAGGCTGAGCTTATGAGTGATAAGAAGATGGATTGAAAGTATGATTTATGGGGGGGGAAATGATTGATTTATGGGGCGATTTTAAGAATGTGGATTTTGGGGGCTTTTAGCAAGGGTTTCTTCAAATTTGAAAATAGTTTTGATAAAAATATGGTAATAGATGGAGGTAAAAACATGAAAATGGGAGCAATTGTATGTTCAAAGGGGGACGGTGGAATGCGGGTTTGAGGGGGGATTTTTGTCAAAGGAATTTTACTTGTATCTATAGTAATAAAATTATTTAGTGAATTTAATTTTCAGTTTTTAGAAAAAAGTAAGTTTATGGATATAAATAAAATTTAAAAAATAAGTTAATTTTATGAAAAATGAAATTAAGTAGGCTTGAGCTAACGCACTAAGCCTGTTATATGGTCATAGATGGATAGTTTTATTTTAATTGTGAATAATTTAATTTGGATTTCTTAGCAAGAATTTTTCAATGGTAATATAGTAATAAAAAATTATTAATGAAAAGTTGTTTCAGTTTTAAGAAAAAAGTAAAATGTGGATATGAGTATTATTGTAAATATAAGTTAATTAAAAGAGGGATATTCTGTACATTTCTTAAACCATGAATAAAGTGCAGGATTTATCTCCTGCATTAGTTTTTGTTCATTTCTTCTATAAATTTAAGATTAGAAATTAGATAAAATCACGGAATAAAATCCTAACTAAATTAAAAGTAAGAATTGCTCTAAAGGCTAATCCGCTTTGCACCTAATTAGCATATGGCGGTCTCTTTTAATTATAACAACTCAATATCCACTAAGAAATCACAATAAAGGTCTGTTGCACTGATTGGGATAAGAGTGATGAAGAGATACTAATTGAAGTGAAAAAGGCTGTAGAACTTATCTTTAAGTCGCAAGGAAAGCCAGAAAGAATTATAGTTAGTAGTATTGGAAAAAGATAGGAAGGTTAGTTTTAATTAAAGAGCATCTTAATTAAATGCCAAAAACTAAGTTATTTCTCGGAGGCAGTGTAGAAAGCACCGAAGAGTTTCAGCAAAGAAGGATAAAGTGGGCAATTAGAGAACTTGAAAAGGAAGAAAAAGAAATAGTAGAGTGGAGAGTTTTTAGAAAAGCAGGGCTAAAGTAATTTGGGAATTAAAATAATAAATGATTACACGTGACAAAAAATGATATAATCAATAAAAATAAACTGTTTAAGGAAACTTTAATATAAAGAAATTTGTATTAAACATGAGGAGATAACGTTGTTGATTTTACCAGGAACTATTGTAAGTGATGAAGATAAAAATGAATATATAGTGGGAAATTTTATTGGTAACGGTTCTTTTGGTAAGGTATAGAAAGAAAGGAGATTTTAGATTATAGTATTGGGGCAATAAAAACGATTATGGGTAATTTCTAAGATAGTACAAGCCTTTGATGTACAAGCAAAAATCATAGATTTATTTAATATAACAAGGGAACAGTTTGACTATAATGCTAAAAAATTTTATTTGGATATATTATTATCAGTATTGAAGAGTACCTATGCAGAGTACAAGGTATTTAATAATACTTTCTTGTAAAGAAATGCAATAATAGAGTATAGAGAGGGATGAAACAAAATGAATAATCTTATTAAAAATAAAAAAAGATTTTTAATTTTTGACTTAAATAGTGTATTTAGTAAGACCATAGACGTAGATATGAAGAAAGAAATAAACATTAGAGAGATAACTAAAGACAACTTAAAATTAGGAGTAATGCCTATTATTGATGCAATGGGGTTATTAGAAGAAAAAACTAAGGTGGTTTATAATATAGAAGTAGACCTTATAGGTACACCGTCCATAATTTCTTTAATAGAGGGAACGATACAGGCAGTGCTTAAATATAAGAATAAAGAAAGCGGAAAATATCTCATTATAATATTTGATGATAGGAATATTTCTAATAGTAAATTAGCTCAATTTCAAGAAGAAGGCAAGAGCAAGGATATTGACATAGTCGTAATTAATAATTATTCCACAGTTGAGTAAACTAAAATGCTATCTAATAATTGTTAAGTAGTGAATGATTGTTACGAGTAACAATTTGTAGCAGTATTTTAAAATAATACTACTTGGAATAAATTTAAAAGTTATATATTTTAGCAAACCGACAAATTTATTTGTCGGTACTAAGTAATATAAACGGCTTCAAACAACTCAATGAACAATCTTATGGCTCTATTCAAATGTACAAACTCTGGTATTTGTGTGGAGATGGGAGAGAAGGGGTTAGAGGGTGTTGGGGTGGGCGAGGGATTGGGACAGACTTAAAGATTGTTCACAAAGTAGGAATAAAAGCTTATGCTTTATAGTTAAAAAGGATTTAGGTAAAAAAACAACCAAAGTAAAAATATAGTTTACCCATTTTGTGAATATTTAATGTTGATTAAATATATGTTAGTCTTTGAATTAGAAGGGAACTGTGGTGAATTCTAACACAGGGATATGTTTAAGGGTGTTATTAGAGTATTAGAATATAATATTCGAAATATATTTGTAAAATGTTTTGAAAGTTAATGGGGAGTGGTACAAAGGTTTCACATCAAGAAGAATTTAAAAGTGTAAGAAAAGTATAGAATGAAGTTGAATATTTATAAAATTGTATGCTTTTTTCATAAAGGATAATAGACATTAGATTACAAATTTTATGTAAATATATTAACTACTTGATTTAATGGTATACTGTTATTTATAATAAGTCGGCGTAGTTCAAATTTTGAAGGAGGATGAAATAATGGGGAATGAGTTCTGTATTGAAGAGAACAACGCATTAGATAGAATAATTGAAAGCAGACGTTCAGTACGCTTATTTAAAAAAGAAAAACCTAATAAAAAAATGATTGAAGATATAATTAATGCAGGCTTATGGAGTCCATTTGCAGGGCTTGCAGTTTCATTAGAAGAGGATTTTAGAAAGTTTTACGTAATTTCTGGTGGAGACGAAAAGTTAATAAAATTAAATGAAATAATAAAAATTCATTTAAGGAAATACTTAGAAGAATTTAAAAAAGAAATGAAGGAAAATTCATTTGTTAAAGACAAGGGGAAAAATTATTTTAAGACACTTTCTGTAATGGTACAAGATGGATTGCAAGGTCTAATTGATGCACCTTGTATTATAATAGTAGCAGAAAAAAAGGGAATACCTGCTGTTGAAAAGCAAAGCTTAGCTCATGTAATAGAAAATATGTGGCTTAAAACAACTTCACTAAACCTTGGGTTAAGACTAATATCAGCTATAGAGGGTCTAACTGAAAGTAGAGAATTTTGTGAACTATTGGGAGTTAAATATGGAGAATATGCTTTTAATGCCTGTATAATAGGGTATCCAGAAAATGAATCTGAAAAGGGACGAAGACCTAATGTTGAGAGCGTAACAACATGGTTATAAACATATATAAAGTGTGAATTTAATATAATAAAGGAGAGCTAAGGCTCAATTTATTTAAGCTTATTTTAATATAAACTTGCTAATGAATAGTAGAAATGAGGATAGATAGATGATTTTCTTTGGACATTTAGGAATAACTACAGGAGTTTTTAAAATTTATGAAAATATGGTTTATAGAGGAAAAGATTTAAATAGTAAATCATTAATTGATTATAGAGTTGTACTCGTGGGTGCAATATTACCTGACATAATTGATAAACCCATTGGTGCTTTCTTGTTTCGAAGTACATTCCATAACAGTCGCATATTCGCACATACTTTGATATTCTCAGCAATATTGGTATTATTAGGTTTATATATGTTATGTAAACACAGAAAAAATAATATTTTAATTCTTGGGTTATCTACTTCCATACATTTAGTGTTAGATAATATGTGGCTTTATCCTGGTATATTATTGTGGCCATACTTTGGTTTGAAGTTTCCTCAGAGAGTAGAAGGTAATTGGTTGGATAGTGATTTTGTTAGGCTTTTTTCAGACCCAAGCTATTACATTCCTGAGATAATTGGATTTATTATAATAGCTTGTTATTTTTATCCATTGGCTAAAAACAAACGAATAAAAGATTTTATAAAAAAGGGAAATTGTAACTGAACACTGGATAAGATATAAAACTATAAATAGGATTAGCAAAGTGCTACAGGTACAAATTGAAGATAAACCTATGACTTTAATAATTGGGAATGATTATGAAAAATTTTGTAAATCAATTATTGAAGAATATAGCAGTGATAAAAATGAGAGTTACAGAATGATGAATTATATACAAAAAAGTTTATTATTTATGATTCTACTTTTATCTTTGTTTAGTATATTAAGAAAAATAGTTACTCCTTCAATTAATTTAGGAGTAACTGTAGATTATCTTATAACAACGATTGCTATTTCATTTATTATGATTCCCGCAATAAAGAAGAGTAATCAGGAAAAATCATCATCTCAAATTTATTGGTATCAAAGATTTTATACCATGAATAGAGAGATGAGCAAATCATATGTAGTTAGTTTTTTTCTTGCGATATTAACGGTTGGATTAATAAGGTTCATTCTTCTAAAAATCCTTGGTACTAAAATTTTTAGTTATACAATAACACTTTATTCAAGCATTCCTTATGTAGTCCTAATACTTCTGATAATTGTAGCAATGGAAGGCTATAAGCGAATTTATAATAAGAGATAGGAAATTGCTGTAAGTATAATACAAATTGTTTTATCTTTAATAAGGAGCATTCCTGTTATGAATTAAAATGAGCTTTGAAAAAAAGAGCACCTACTGATAAAATACAGGGTATAACAGTTGCAACTTTTATCCCTAATTTATAATTATCAGTGGAGGTACTCAAATGAAT
>Ga0209125_1001241_pt1 | contig 25055 bp, 20 predicted proteins | sample BarGraIncub1131A_FD_184503 | JGI IMG/M metagenome (GOLD analysis project Ga0209125, IMG submission 184503) | Arctic peat soil microbial communities from Barrow, Alaska - Barrow Graham LP Incubations 11-31A (SPAdes) (version 2) | ecosystem: Environmental > Terrestrial > Soil > Wetlands > Peat... | reverse complement strand
ATATTTACTCAAAAATGTAATGATTATCTGTTTTTGCCTTCCCACACGATGGATTTAAAACGTTCCGGGTCTGTATCGCCCTCGGTGGAAAAAAGCAGTACTTTCGAATCCGGATTGAGACCGATGACAGACCGTAGTTCTTTGTATTCCTCCATTGCCATTATGCTGGCGAGAAGGCCAAGTCCGACTGCACCGGATTCCCCCGAGATAACCTGCGGATCGCCTTTCAGGGGAGCCGCCGACATTCTCATGCCTTTCAAAGCAACCCAGTCAGGACACGAAACAAAAATCCGCACATGATTTTTCAGGATATCCCAGGCAATCGTATTTGGTTCCCCGCAGGCAAGACCGGCCATAATGGTCTCCAGATCCCCGTCGACAATCCTGCAGTTCCCATCTCCTGCAAGTGCGCCTTTATATAAGCAAGCTGCTGCACTCGCTTCTATAACAACGACTGCCGGAGGGTTCTCCGGATAGCGGTTCGCAAAGTAACCGGAAACAGCACTGGCCAATGAACCTACGCCGGCCTGGATAAATACATGCGTCGGACGTCCGCAGCCATATTCTTCCAGCTGCTCGTCCGCTTCCATTACCATGGTGCCGTATCCCTGCATGATCCATGAGGGGATCTCTTCATAACCTTCCCAGGCAGTATCCTGGATGACGACGCCGTTCGGTGTTTTTTCGGCAGCCGCAACGGCCATTCTTACGCACGCATCATAGTTGACATCCTCAATTGTCGCCGAAGCATGTTTTTTCTGTACATTCCGAAGCCTTGCCTGAGAGGTTCCTTTGGGCATGAATACTACGGACTGCTGTTTCAGCTGGTTGGCCGCCCATGCCACACCGCGGCCATGGTTGCCGTCCGTCGCAGTAAAAAAAGTGGCCTGACCGAATTCATTGCGAAGCTCATCCGAAGTGAGTTTCTGATAGGGAAGTTCAGAGATATCCCTGCCTGTCTTTTGGGCAATATACCGGGCGATGGCATAGGAGCCGCCAAGTACCTTGAATGCATTCAGGCCGAAACGATAGGATTCATCTTTTATATACAACTCACCAATTCCGAGGAAGGAAGCCATTTTATCCAGCCTGGCTAAAGGGGTTCTGCTGTACTGCGGGAAACTCCTGTGAAAGGCTGCGGCTTTATTAACCTCGTTCAAACCCATGATCCCAAGATGAGAATCATTCAATTTTTTCATATTATTTTCGGCCCATAAAACGGGGTCTTTCATTGATTTTTCTCCTGTCTGTCATGTATGGCTTATCCCCAATGACCCGGCCATGCGGTAAAGAATGGTTTTGTTATTATTTATTCACTTCTATATAGCTGTATAGGGTGAATTTGGAAATTCCGAAATATTTGGATACTTTATCCCCGGATTTCGTGATAAGAAAAGCACCTTTATCATTTAAAAACTGTATGGCTGCAACTTTTTCGTCCTTATTCATGAGCGCAACTGGCTTGCCGGCCAATGCAACAGACTGTTCCAAAAGGATATCCAACAAATCATTGACGTTGTGAACTATTTTTTCCGGCTGCATATTACTCGACTGCGGCTCGGTATCAATCAGTGATTTGAGTGCCCGGTCTACAGCGAGCAACCCGGTTATGTCATAATTGATGGATAAAATATAGCGGATGCTTTTGTCTTCGTCGCGTATGAACATCGTACTGGATTTCAAAATTCTTCCGTCTGATGTACGGGTCAGATACCCGATGTGATCTTCCTGGGAATCAGGATTCTTGTGGATCGTCTCCAATACAATTTTGGAAGGTCCGTCGCCCACTTTCCGGCCGGTAACGTGTCCGTTTTGAATATATATAATCGAGTGCTCGATAATATCTTTGGAAAGGTCATGGATGACGATTTCGCAATCCTGGCCAAACTGGCTGGCCAATCCATCAGCTATCTGTGTCAAAACATCCAATGAATGCTTCATGAAGGGCCCCCTAATCCGAGATAATCCTGTTATTGCTGCCATACAAACCGAATGGCAAATTCATCATAGCACAGGCAAAAAACGAAAAGCAAGGAAAAATCAAAAAAACTTTTAGGTAGCCTAAATATTTTTGCCCCCTTTCAATTGCATTCGTCTTTTTCAAATGCTAGTATGAGGACATAGAGTGTACATATATAATTGCCGAAAATCGTAAGGAGGAAATTCTATGCTGATTATCGGGAACGGGCGAGTGATAACCAGGGATGCTTTAACACCTTTTATTGAGGATGGGGCGGTTGCCCTGGATGGTTCGGTGATCAGGTGCACAGGCACTACCAGCCAGATAAAGGATCTTTTTCCCGGAGCGGAATTCATCGACGCCAGAGGCGGGGTGATCATGCCGGCGTTTATTAATACGCATGAACATATTTATAGTGCCATGGCCAGGGGCATCAGTATAAACGGATACAACCCCAAGGGATTCCTGGATATCCTCGATGGGATGTGGTGGAATATTGACCGCCATCTCACCCTGGAACAGACCCGGCAGAGTGCCCGGGCTACATATCTCGAAAGCATCAAAAACGGCGTGACAACAGTATTCGACCATCATGCCAGTTACGGTGCAATAACAGGAAGCCTTGCTGTCATTGAGGATGCAGCCAGGGAAATGGGTGTAAGGACCTGCCTTTGTTATGAAGTATCCGACCGTGACGGTAAAGACAAGGCGAAGGAAGCGGTTCTTGAGAATGCCTCTTTTATTAAGCATGCACTGAAAGATAAGAGCGATATGATAGCCGGTATGATGGGGATGCATGCATCCTTTACCATTTCCGATGAGACGATGGCGCTTTGTGCGGCCTATAAGCCGGAGGAAGTCGGATACCATATCCATGTTGCCGAAGGAATTGAGGATCTGCACCAGTGCCTGAAACAGTACGGCAAAAGAATCCTCGACCGGCTGATGGACTGCAATATTCTCGGCCCGAAGACTCTGGCCGCACACTGTATCTATATTAACAGCCATGAGATGGATCTCCTGAAAGAGACAGATACGATGGTTGTGCATAATCCGGAATCCAATATGGGTAATGCCTGCGGCTGCCCGCCGACAATGGAGATTCTGCATCGCGGCGTGCTGACCGGATTGGGAACCGATGGATATACGCATGATATGATCGAATCATATAAAGTGGCAAATATCCTGCACAAGCATCACCTGTGCGATGCCACAGCAGCATGGTCTGAAGTGCCGCAGATGCTTTTTGAAGGAAATGCCAAAATTGCCGGCCGTTATTTTGACAAGCCGCTGGGTGTTTTGAAGACAGGTGCGGCCGCCGATGTCATTGTGATGGATTACAATCCTCTCACTCCGATGGATGCTTCCAACTGTAACGGGCACATCCTGTTCGGTATGACCGGCAGATCTGTGGTTACCACCGTCTGCAACGGCAAAGTATTAATGAAGGACCGGGTCCTGACTTGCATTGACGAGGAAAAGGTCTGCGCGGATGTACGGGAAGAAGCTTCCAGACTCTGGAAAAGCATCAACAGTTGAATATTCACGGAGGAAAAGCACATGAGTGATAAAATGACGACAATTCCATTCCCAAAATTAATGGAATGGATACTGGAAGAAAAACACACCAAAGGTACTGTCTTTGGGATTCAGCGCCCCTATGAAGCAGATAAAAATCATGTATGGGAATTTTTCGGCGGCAAACTGGAAATGCCGTTCGGGCCTGCTGCGGGTCCGCACACACAGCTGGCCCAGAATCTGGTCGCTGCCTATTATGCGGGAAGCCGGTTTTTTGAACTGAAAACAGTACAGATTATCGATGGGGACGATCTTCCCGTATCCAAACCATGTATCGGAGGCGACGATGAATTCTATAATGTAGAGTGGTCTACAGAGTTATATATTCCGCAGGCAATGGATGAATATATCAAGGCCTGGATTGCTATTCATGTTATCGCCAAAGAATTTAATCTCGGCGTGATGGACGGATTCCAGTTCAACATGAGTGTCGGTTATGATCTGGACGGAATCCGATCAACGAAGATAGACATGTTTATTGAAGGATTGAAGGATGCCGGACAGACTCGGATCTATCAGGAAAGCATTGTCTGGCTTAAAGAGCATGCCGGGATGTTCAAGCATTTTAAACAGGAGGACCTCGCGGCTATTTCTCCTAAAGTCTCCAATTCCGTAACACTATCCACCCTTCATGGCTGCCCTCCCCGGGAGATTGAAAGGATTGCAAGGTATCTGATTGACGAAAAGAAGGTAAATACATTTATTAAATGCAATCCCACTTTGCTGGGGTACGAATATGCGAGAAATACACTGGATGAATTAGGATATAGATATCTATCTTTTGATGATATGCATTTCAAAAATGATCTCCAGTACAGTGATGCAATTCCCATGCTGAAAAGACTCAAAGAAGCGGCCGCAAAGCAGAATCTGGAATTCGGCGTCAAAATTACCAATACGTTCCCTGTTGATATCAGAGAGGATGAGCTGCCTGGAAAAGAAATGTATATGTCAGGCAAAGCCCTGTATCCGTTATCCATGGAAGTGGCCGCGAAATTGTCGGCAGATTTTGGCGGGGATCTCCGGATATCCTATTCGGGAGGCGCCGATTACTTCAATATAGAGAAAATAGTGGCTGCCGGAATCTGGCCGGTTACTATGGCGACTATGATGCTGAAACCGGGCGGATATCAACGGCTCGAGCAGCTCGCAGAGGTATTCGGGAAACAATCGGCGAAGGCATTCAGGGGTGTGGATACGGCAGCAGCAGAAGCAATTGTTGCCGGAATCAAGTCGGACAGGCACTATGTGAAGGCTTTGAAACCGCTGGCGTCCAGAAAGATGGACAGGAAGGTTCCGCTTATTGACTGCTTCACTGCGCCCTGTCAGGATGGCTGCCCTATCGGCCAGGATATACCGGCTTACCTGAAGCTTGTCGAAGAAGGCAAAATGAAAGAAGCGCTCCGGGTTATTCTCGAAAAGAATCCGCTGCCTTTCATTACAGGAACAATCTGTCCCCACAACTGCATGAGTAAATGCACACGTAATTTCTATGATTCACCGGTGAGTATCCGCAGTGCCAAATTAAAAGCCGCCAACGGCGGTTATGCTGCATTACTGCCGGAACTCAAAAAACCGGCGATAACCTCTGTCAGGAAAGCTGCCGTAGTCGGCGGCGGTCCGGGAGGAATGGCTGCAGCATATTTTCTGGCAAAGGGCGGCATGGCGGTTACTATTTTCGAGAAACAGGAAAAACTTGGCGGAGTCGTGCGTTATGCCATCCCTGGCTTCCGCATTCCTGAAGAAGCCATTGATAATGATATAAGCCTGATTTTGGCAATGGGAGTCCGGGTTGTGACAGGTCTCGAGGTCACATCGATCGATGAACTGAAGAAAGACTTTGATTATGTCGTGTTGTCACTCGGCGCTTCTTTACCCGGCGTTCTCCGTCTGGAAAAGGGGCAGTCAATGAATGCCCTCGATTTCCTTGCAGCATTTAATAAACAGAAGGGCTGTGTGGATGTCGGTAAAAACGTTGCTGTCATAGGCGGTGGAAATACTGCGATGGACACGGCCAGGGCTGCCAAAAAGACGAAAGGCGTTGAAAAAGTTACCATCGTTTACCGCAGAACAAACCGGTACATGCCTGCGGCCGAAGAAGAACTTCTCATGGCTCTTGCCGATGGTGTGGAATTCAGGGAACTCCTTGTTCCTTTGATCTTCCAAAACGGGATTCTGGCCTGCAGGAATATGAAGCTTGGAGAAATGGATGTCAGCGGACGCCGTGGTATTGCGGAAACGGATGAAATATCCTATGTAGATGCAGATACGGTGATTTCGGCAGTCGGCGAACAGGTACCCGAACCCTTTTACCGCGCAAACGGCCTGAAACTTAGTAATCGCGGGCGGCTTGCAATCAACTACGAAACACTGGAAACCTCGATAAAAGGAGTATATGCGGTTGGCGACGGGTTATATGGCCCGGCATCCGTTGTGGAAGCCATTCGTGATTCCAGGAAAGTCGCTGAAGATATACTGGGAAAGCCGGTTGCTGCTGATTATGACGATATGGCAGATCCGGCAGCTATCTACAAAAGAAAAGGTGTGCTGGCAGAGGAAGAGAATACGACTTCCGAAAACAGCCGCTGCCTGAGCTGCAGCAGTATTTGCGAGAACTGTGTGGAAGTATGCCCCAACCGGGCCAATATATCTGTTAGAGTGCCTGGTATGAATAGTAATCAAATCATCCATGTCGATTACATGTGCAACGAGTGCGGTAACTGCAGGACCTTCTGCCCATATGACAGCGCACCGTATCTGGAGAAATTTACCTTGTTTGCAGATGAAGAAGCTATGGAAAGCAGCAAAAACAAGGGATTTACCGTTGTTAACAGGACACAGGGAACCTGCCGGATCCGCTTAGAAAACAGGATTACTGATTATATATCCGGGGAAGAATCCGGCGATGTACCGGAGAATATAAGGAATCTTATCGCAGCTGTTATGGCAGAATACGAATACCTTCTTTGATGATGGTTTTGCCGAAGTATATTAGGGATTCGTTTGCATATGGATCTTAGGGAGGTCACTCACTATGAAATTGATACTTAGAGGAGGCACAATTGTCTCCGGTGAAGAATGCCGGAAAGCAGACATTCTCATCGACGGTGATACGATTATAGAAACAGGTGACGGATTATCCGCCGAAGACGCAGTGATAGTTGACGTAACAGGCAAATTATTGTTTCCGGGTTTTATAGATGCCCACACACACTTTGACCTGGAAGTCGCAGGAACGGTAACGGCAGATGATTTTGCATCCGGAACACGGGCGGCTCTCGCCGGCGGGACGACAACGATCATTGATTTTGCCACCCAGTACCATGGGGAAAGCCTTAAGGAGGCCTATGCCAACTGGAACCGGAAGGCGCAAGGGAAATCATCGTGCGATTACGGGTTTCATATGTCTATTTCCGATTGGAATACCGGGGTCAGCGACGAATTGAATGAAATGATGAAATTGGGAATCACTTCTTTCAAATTATATATGACATATGATGCAATGAAAGTAAATGATAAGGAAATATACCAGATCCTCAAGGAACTGAAGGCCGTCGGAGGAATTGCCGGGGTCCACTGTGAAAACAGCGGTATCATTGAGGCCCTTATTGAGGAACAAAAGTCACTCGGTCACATGGGTGTTGGCAGCCATCCGGTTACCCGGCCGGCCGCTGCGGAAGCCGAGGCTGTCAACCGGCTGCTTCGTATTGCGCAGATCGCCGATACACCGGTCATCATCGTCCATCTGACTTCGAGGGAAGGCTTTCGAGCCATCGAACAGGCAAGGGAGAGGGGACAGAAGGTATATGTGGAAACATGCCCTCAGTATCTTCTTCTGGATGACAGCGTATATGAACTTCCCGGTTTTGAGGGATCAAAATATGTGATTGCTCCGCCTCTTCGTAAAAAAGATGACCAGGATTGCCTGTGGAGTGCGCTTGGCGATAACCGGATACAGACAGTATCCACAGACCACTGCAGTTTCACAACCGGACAAAAGGAACTTGGAATACAGGATTTCACAAAGATTCCCGGCGGGATGCCCGGGGTTGAAACGCGGGCGGTCCTTCTTTATTCCAGTGGAGTAAGGACAAAACGGATTACATTGCAGCAGATGTGCCGTCTGCTTTCCGAGAACCCTGCGAAACTGTACGGATTATATCCCGGTAAAGGCTGCCTGGCGGCAGGCAGTGATGCGGATATCGCAGTATATGACCCGGAGGGTTCCGACACAATCCGCGCAGCCAGCCAGATATCGAAAGCGGACTATGCGCCGTTTGAGGGAGTACCTGTTACCGGGAGAATAGAAAGCGTCTATCTGAGAGGCAGGATGGTAGTCGACAGCGACAAAAACATTACAGGGAATACAGGGCACTATATTCCAAGGGCAGGATTTGGCCTGTAGAATTCTTTGCCGATGCCGGACCGGATCGGATCAGACAATTATCATGCAAAACCAATTTGTTCAGCCTTTTTCTTGACTTCGAGCAAACTCTAGGTTTTATAATGCTATTAAAATGAATTCGTTTTTTAAAACAATACAACAGGAGGATTTTCGTCATGGAACATAGAAGGATAGATAACATAGGGATTGATACTTCCCTTTTGGGGTTTGGCTGCATGCGTTTTCCGACTCTCGGGAACGGTAAAATCAATGAGCCTGAATCGGAGAGAATGCTTGACGCGGCATATAATGCCGGCGTGAATTATTTTGATACGGCATATCCATACCACGACGGCGCCAGCGAACCTTTAACCGGAAGGGTACTCAACAAATATGACCGCAGCAGTTATTTCCTTGCGACGAAGCTTCCTTGTTGGGAAGTGAAGACAATCGAGGATGCCCATCGGCTTTTTGAGAGCCAGATGACCCGGCTCGATAAGGATTACCTGGATTTTTATCTGCTTCATTCGCTCGGTAAGGAATCCTGGAAAAGAATGGTGGATCTTGGCGTCATCGAATATTGCGAGCAGCTCAAGGCACAGGGGCGTATCCGGAATTTCGGATTCTCATTTCACGATGACTACCCGGTATTTGAAGAAATCATCAAATACCGCAAGTGGGATTTCTGCCAGATCCAGCTGAATTATATGGATGTTGAGGAGCAGGCGGGCATGAAAGGTTATCTTCTTGCCGAAAAGCTGGGGATTCCGGTTATTGTTATGGAACCTGTCAAGGGAAGTTCACTTGCAGCTTTCCCGGAGGACATTACTTCGATTTTTCATAAGGTCAACCCGGAAGTGTCAACCGCATCCTGGGCGCTTCGCTGGGTAGGCGGGCTTTCGAATGTCAAAGTTATCCTGAGCGGCATGTCGACCATGGAACAGGTAGAAGATAATATCAAGACATTCTCACATTTTGTACCGCTGAACAAGGAAGAATCCGCAGCGGTTGAAGCGGTAAGACAGACGCTTGTAACTCGTGTCAATAATGGATGCACCGGATGCCGGTATTGTATGCCCTGCCCTTTCGGTATTGATATTCCTTACAATTTCAAGACCTGGAATATGTATGGAATATATGGGAACAAAGGACAGGTCCGTTGGGACTGGGGCACTTCAATGGAAGATAAATACAGGGCGAAGAACTGTACCGAATGCGGTTTGTGTGAGGCTGCCTGCCCGCAGAAGATCCATATCCGCGACGACCTTAAGACACTTCAGGTCGAGCTTGACGAAATCTGCAAATAATAATAAGAGGTTGACTATGGGATATTCAATTGGCAAGGCAGCTGATAAAACAGGCCTTTCAGCTTTTACTTTACGATATTATGAAAAAGAAGGACTGCTGCCCTTTGTTGAACGCACACCTTCGGGGGCGCGGTGTTTCAAGGACAGCGATTTTGAATGGCTTGCGATGATTCAGTGCCTGAAAAATACCGGAATGTCGATCAGGGACATCAGGGAATTTGTCGGCTGGTGCATGGAAGGCGATGAGACTCTCGAGAAGCGTCTTGCCATGTTCTGTGCCCAGCGCAAAGAAGTCGAAGCAAAAATGGCGGAATTCCAGAGTTATCTGGATAAGCTTGACTGGAAAATCGCATATTATGAGAATGCGATTCATGACGTCAGGAAGATAAAAGCCTGACAACGAAAAAACCGTCCCTGCTGCAGCTTGAAAGCTGTTTATGGGACGGTTTTTCACAAAGAGGAGAGAACGAAGAGTGCAAGAGGGTGCACGGAAGGACATGTTAATGGCGCAAAAGAGGCGCGCCGAGGTGTTTTTATTTGCGCGTGAAGAGTACTTCCGACTCATATTCCTGGACTTCGGCAAACCAGGATTCGTTGACGGGCACACCCTGTTTTTCGCAGTAATGCTCCCAGATATCGCCGAAGGGGCAGGTTTTGATTTCTTCCTGGAACATAAGAAGTTCTGTGAATTTGCCTGCATTCTGAAGATTTTTCATGTGCTCATTTGGCTCAAGAAGGGCATACAGCAGCGCTTTTTCCATGTTGCGGGCACCGATGACCCAGGCGGCGACACGATTGATCGATGCATCAAAGAAATCAAGGCCGATGAGCACTTTGCCGAGGGCGTCATTTCTGACGATCTCCTTGCAGATTTCTTTGGTTTCATCATCAAGGCGAATAACATGATCGGAGTCCCAGCGAACCGGGCGGGTTACGTGAAGGGGCACCTTATCGAAAAAAGCGAGAAGGCTCGGAATCTTGTCACTTACGACTTCTGTCGGGTGATAATGGCCGTTGTCCAGAAGATTGTATACACCGGGGTGCATGGCGGCATAGCTCATGTAAAATTCATTGCTTCCGACTGTATAGGATTCGACGCCGATACCGAATACTTTGCTCTCAACGCAGTCAATAACACCGTCCAGCTTCTCAGCAAAAATTTTGTCAAGGCTGTCTTTCAGGCGGAGGCGGGGACTGAGCCGGTCGGCAGGAACGTCTTTGAAGCCGTCCGGAATCCATACGTTTAAGAGTACAGGACTGCCGAGTTCTTTGGCAATGGAAGCCGCAATACGACGGCACGCAATGCCGTGGTTGATCCAGAATGTACGGATTTTTTCGTCAGGATGAGAGAGTGTCAGTCCGTCTGCAGCCATAGGGTGGCTGAAATAGGTCGGATTAAAATCAATGCCGATTCCGCGGGACTTCGCATATTCTACCCATTTGGCAAAGTGCTTCGGTTCCAGCTGGTCACGGTCAGCCTTGCCGTCTTCGAAAATTGCATAACTCGCATGGAGATTGATGCGCTTTTTGCCGGGGATCAGACTTATGGCTTTGTCAAAATCAGCCATCAGTTCTGCGGGACTGCGTGCTTTCCCGGGGTAATTGCCTGTGGTCTGAATCCCCCCCGAAAGCGCTGCCCCGACATTTTCAAAACCTGTGACATCATCTCCCTGCCAGCAGTGAATGCTTATCGGTGTGGATGCAAGTGCCAAAAGGGCGGCGTCTACATCGACACCGAGGCTTTTGTATCGCAGTTTGGCTTGTTCAAAACGTGTGCTCATAGTGTTTCCTCCTGTAATAGCTCGAATTTTGTGATAGCAAAATTATTTTTGATGGCTGCACGGGCAGCCGGAAGATCCTTGTCCCCAGACCGGTATGTGTTCATACTTCGATTATAGATCGGATAAACATAAAAATAAGGACGTGATTTGTAAAAAAATCACGTCCTTATTTGACATAGTCCATACAAAATTCAACTATCGCGGTATACCTTCGGGTTTGTGCTGAATTTTATTTTGAATATGCGGTAAAAATAGCTGGTATTGTCATAACCTACTGCCTCAATAATGTCCTGTACCGGCAGCCGGGTCTCACGGAGGAGCTGCGCGGCCTTGGACAGCCGCTTGTTCTGAAGAAGGACGGTATATGTGCTGCCCGTTGTCAGCTTGACCAGCCGGCTCAGATACGAAAGGGAGATTCCCCGGGCAGCTGCGAGATCGGAAAGATTGACTGTCTTGTAGTTTTCCTCAATCTCACGCAGGACACCGAGGACAAGCGCGTTGTCGTACCGCTGCGTGACGGGTACGGCCAGCCTTTCCGTATGATTGAGCAGGACCGTAAAAAGAAGCCCCATGGTTGTCTGGTTGATCAGGCGGTTATTGGGCTGGTGATTGACAATGCTCCACACCAGATTCTCCATAAGATTCTGCACAGGCAAAATATCCGCGACCTGAAAATGCAGATAGCTTATCTCGTCGCTGTCCTGTCTCAGGCTGCTGATGAGGAAATTGCGCAGCAGGTTATCGGATCCGATCATGGAAAAAGCCACATCAAAAAATTGCGGCAATACGATGAAATTAACCGCAATATCATCGGCTCCCGCTTTTTGGATCTCGTGGCTGGCGTGCTGATTCAGGAACAGAAGCTCTCCGGCCTGAAGCGTGATCGTGGTGGTGTCATTGATTATGTGCGTTGTGCTGCCGCTGCACATATACATGATTTCAATGTAATTATGCATGTGCCGCGGAAAATCAGCGAAACGCGTGTGCGGACGAATGGCAATCAGCTTGCCTTTTTCAAGCATTTTGGCGCTGTCGATAACGAAGACTTTTCCGGACGCGTAATTTGCCATATCCACAGGATTTCCGGATAGAAGCCGCTGTTCTTCCGGCGTAATATCGGCCAGTGCATCCAGCATTTCCTGATTCATTTTCCTGACAGGTACAGATACATTGATTTCTTCCATGATTACTCCCGGCAGGCATATTCCAAAGGCAGGTCGTGAAGGGACGATAATTTTACCTGTCATAATATAATCATTTTAACAGTCTGCCGGGAAAATAGAAACAAGGAGACAAATTATGAAACACAGAAAAATCATCCCTGAAATCATCCGTGAATTATTGTGTTATGCTGTTGACACAGGCTTTTGAAAATGATAATCTCTATAAAACGGAAACGTTACCGAAATTCATTCGCCGATACAGTTACCATACTGCATCCGGATGGAACAGGAGAAAAAATGGCTGCAACAATGAAAGATATTGCCAGACAAACCGGACTCGGACTGGCTACAATATCCAGATACTTAAATGGCGGTAAAGTAAAAGAGCAGAACCGTATGGCCATTGAAAAGGCGATTTCCGACCTTCAGTTTACTGTTAACGAATTTGCCAGGAGCCTCAAAACAAGTAAATCCAAAACGATCGGAGTCATCATTCCCGAGCTGAATAATACTTTTGTCGCGACGATTATTACGCTCATCGAAGACATCCTGCGCAAAAGCGGTTACGGCGTTATTATCTGCGACTGCAATACAAATGAAACTCTTGAAAAAGAAGCTGTACAGTTTCTTGTCCGGAAGCACGTCGACGGAATTATAAATATGCCTGTCTGTAAAGACGGAAGTCATCTGAAACCGGCACTCGACAAAGATCTTCCGGTTGTTCTCTTTGACCGTTCGATAGCAAACCTGAAGGACGTAGTTGATGCTGTTGTTGTGGATAACGTAAGGGCAGCAGAAGACGCAACCCGGTACCTCATCGAAAACGGACACCGGAAAATCGGAATCATTGTCGGACCGGCCGATGTATTCACATCACGTCAGCGTCTTGTCGGATATCAGCAGGCATATGAAAAGAGTGGTCTGGAGCATGACAGCAGCTATATTTCCTTCAGTGATTATTCCGTGCACGGCGGTCATGAAAGTATGAACCGGCTGTTTTCAGAACATGCCGGCATGACAGCCGTTTTTGTAACGAACTACGAAATGACTCTCGGAGCCATTATTGCTATTAACGAAGCCGGCATCAAGTTGCCGAATGAACTTTCGATCATCGGTTTTGACAATCTTCAATTGTCCCGGGTTATTAAGCCAAGGCTAACTATCATCACACAGCCGCTTGAAGAGATTGGCGAACAAGTTGCTTCTAGGATGCTGGAACGGCTTTCCGGCAGCGGTTCCAAAGAGGCAGGCATAGTTGCTCTTTCCACACGGTTACAGCTGGGCGAATCGGTACAAAAAAGACAATAAGGGGGAGAAAAGGCATGAAGAAGTGGTTATTGGGAATTGATGTCGGTACCCCCGCCTGCAAGGTGCTCTTTTTTCACCGGACGGTCATGTGGCCGGACAGCTGGCATTTGATGAAGAACTGATATTCAGGAAGTTCCCTATGTCAAAAGCTGACGAGGCTTTTGCACTATATAAAGATCCATCCCAGGTTCACGGAAAGATTCTATTGATTAACGAATAAGAAAGCAGGTGTAAAAATGACAGATTTTATCGATCCTAGCAAAATACCGAAAAAGACTCTTTTTACAGGCGAAAAAATCCCCGGCATTGGTATGGGTACATTTGGATCAGATCGCTTTACTGCAGCACAGATTGCTGATGCAGCCGCAGGTGCGGTCCGCTTCGGATACCGCATGTTTGACTGCGCAGCCGTGTACGGAAACGAAGACCTGATCGGCCAAGTTTTTGCTGACGCTATTGAAGAAGGCACAGTTAAGCGCGAAGAACTTTTTATCACATCCAAAGTGTGGAATAATATGCACGGCAGGGGAGACGTTCTGCTTTCCTGTGCAAAAACACTTAAAGACCTACAGCTTGACGCTGTAGACCTGTATTTTGTCCATTGGCCTTTCCCGAATTTTCATGCCCCATTTGCCTCCGGTGATGCAAGAAACCCCGATTCCAAGCCTTTCTCCGTTGTCCGCTTCATGGCGACATGGAGACAGATGGAGAGCCTTGTCGATATGGGCCTTGTCCGTTATATTGGTATGTCCAACATGACAATTCCCAAACTGGAAGCAGTTCTTCCCTTGTGCAGGATCAAGCCGGCCGCTATTGAAATGGAAATTCATCCAAGTTTCCAGCAGGCAGAATTATTTGACTACTGCGTCGAACGCAATATCCTGCCGATAGGTTACAGCCCAATCGGATCTCCAAACCGCCCTGATCGTGACAAAACCGAGACAGATGTTGTAGATACCGAACTGCCTGCCGTTGTGGAAGCAGCCAAAGCACATAACGTGCATCCTGCCTTGATCTGTCTTAAGTGGGCTGTACAGCGCGGACAGATTCCGATTCCTTTTTCGGTCCACGAAAAAAATTACGCAAATAATCTTCGATGCATCACCGAAGATCCGCTTACGGCAGCCGAAATGCAGAGTATTCGCAGTGCTGACTGCGGATGCCGGTTAGTAAAAGGACAAGTATTTCTCTGGCCGGATGCGAAAAGCTGGGAAGATTTGTGGGATATCGACGGAACAATCACCAAATAATAGGAGGAAAAGAAAATGCTAAAAGGAATTCCAAGCATACTTACACCTGAACTCTTAAAAATATTGATGGAAATGGGACACAGCGACGAAATTGTTATCGCCGACGGAAACTATCCGAGATTAGGTCATCCATCGCGCGTCGTCCGCCTCGACGGGCACGGCATTCCGGAAATTCTTGACGCCATACTGCAGTTTATGCCGCTGGATACCTATGTAGATCATCCTGCAACCTTAATGGCTGTTACACCCGGCGATCCGTACCTTCCTGAAATCTGGGACACATACAGGGAAATCGGTAAAAAGCACGAGAAAGACGGACTTCGCGAAATATCGATCCCCCGCTTTGATTTCTACGACCGTGCTGCAAAATCGTATGCTGTAATAACCACAAGTGAGGCTGCCCTGTATGCCAATATCATTTTGAAGAAGGGCGTCATTAAATAAGAAAATCAATCAAATTCAGGAGGAAAAAAATGGATAATTATTTATTGGATTTGGTCAGACTGCAGAAGTCCGGCCATCCCGTGGGAATATACTCCGCATGTACTGCAAATAAGCATGTCCTTAAAGCCGTCATGCAGCGTGCCGCATCGTCCGGACAGCCGGCGCTTATTGAAGCAACGGCCAACCAGGTCGACCAGAACGGCGGATACACCGGCATGACACCTGAGATGTTTGTCACATACGTCGAAGAGATTGCCGCACAGATGAATTTTTCGATGGATAAGGTGATCCTGGGAGGCGACCATCTCGGCCCGCTTACCCGCTCGAATCAGCCGGAAGCGGAAGCAATGCTTTTTGCGGAAGAACTGGTACGGCAGTATGTTGCTGCCGGCTTCACCAAAATTCACTTGGATACTTCCATGCGTCTTCTGGACGACGATACTTCGTCGCAGCTCAGTGATGCCGTGATCGCCCGCCGCGGGGCCCGTCTCTGCGTTGCTGCCGAGGCGGCTTATGCAGCCCGTCTGGAAAAACATCCGGATGCCCCTTCGCCGGTCTATATTATTGGCAGTGAAGTTCCTATTCCCGGAGGAGCACAGGAGCACGAAGAAGGCATCAACGTCACCCGTCCGGCCGATTGCCAAAAAACCCTGGCCGCTTTCGAGCAAGCCTATAAGGTAAACGGCCTCGGCGAAGCCTGGAAGCGTGTCATCGGACTTGTCGTTCAGCCGGGTGTTGAGTTCGGCGACAGCGATGTATTTGTCTATGACCGGGAAAAAGCGGCAGAGCTTGCGGAATCCCTGAAAGACTGGCCGCAGGGCGTGTTTGAAGGCCACTCCACAGATTATCAGCCCAAAGAAGCCTTGCGTGCGATGGTTGAAGACGGTATCGCAATCCTAAAGGTCGGACCCGCTCTGACATTTGGACTGCGTGAAGCACTTTTCTCACTTGAGATGATGGAAAAGGAACTGTATTTCGGCAAAAGCTGTCAGTTCTCCAATTTTCAGGAAGTATTTGAGCAGGCTATGCTTGATCAGCCGAAGAACTGGCAGAAGCACTATCACGGTAATGCGTGGGAGCTTCATTTTGCCAGGAAGTTCAGCTACTCCGACAGAGCGCGCTATTATTTGCCCGACTCGAAAGTCGATGCGTCTATCAGCACCCTGATTAAAAACATCAATGAAGCACAGATCCCGCTGACACTTTTAAGTCAGTATATGCCGTTGCAGTACCAGTCGGTTCGCACCGGCCGTATTGCGCTGACTGCGGAAGCCCTGATTCAGGACCGGATCGGCAACTATATAGATGACTACCTTTATGCTGTTGACCCGAAGGTGCGCCTATAAGTATGCTTCCCTCAAAATGGCTGACAAGTATGCTGATGTCGATACCTTTACAAGAAGGAAAATTGTCATATTGGCCAGCACAGCGGCACAGGCAAATTACTGGGCGAGGCTGAATTCGGCCCTTGGCGTGCCTTCTGCGGGCTTTATGGAAGAAGTATAGGACTTTTCCCGGCCTGGGCGTCCGGGCGCGCAATTCGACAGCAGGAGCCTGGTTCACGTTGGTGAACCAGGCTCCTGCTTTTGGCAAATGACAGGATAGTGAATGTGTTATTTCTTAATTTCGAATACCGAATTTTTAACGAAGAAATATTGTACAAACGAGCAGACAATTGCAACGCCCACTGCCATAAGTAATATTCCCCAGAAAGGTATGTTCTGGCTTGTAAAGCTGGCCATAAGGATAATTGTGGAAAATGCCAGCAGGATCAGATTAAGCCTCTTTTTACGAGTAACTGAAAAAGTGATTACCTTGCCGCATTTATCACATTTGAAATCATAAACGCCCGGGATATAATTCTTCCAGTTCTTTGCAGGAACGTGCTCGCAGGTATCTTCCTCTGGAACAGGGACTTCTGCAGCCGGCATATCTGTGTTGCCGGGATTCTCCCCGTTTTCTTCGCGGTCCAGTTTGGCATAGGATTCATACAGGGCCATCAGTTCCAGCTGCTCCTGTGTGTACTGTGATTTAGGGGCAGTAGAATCCGCGCCGGATTGCTGGTCCGATCCGGTATCGGATGTATCGGCAGTATCGGAAGCATCTGTGGTTATGGAGGTTCCCGAAATCGTTTGGTCAGACTCAATCTCATCGAATTTTCCAAATGTCATCAGCAGAGCCTGCAGAACTAAATAGGCTGCTACGATACCGGCCATGGCTGCAAAATATAGAAGCGTCGAGTTGGTGCTGGATTGTGTTTTGGAGAAGTTGCCGTTCAGCGCCAGATATACAAGAACGCCGATCGTAAGGGCGTTGATAATTTTACTGATCGTCTTGGTTTGGACGGTCATTTCGAGCTCGGCTCCGCAGTTTTTACATATATATACGGTCGTGCGCGCAAAAAGCATTTTGATTTTGAAGGTAGGGTGGTGATTACATGACGTCATCAATTTTGACTCCTTTGTTGTCTTACATATCATATCAGCAGGTGACAAGGGTGAATGGACACAAATATAATTACATACTACATTACGTGGAGAATGAATACGTGTCAAGGCAAAGGACTTTTATCTTCTCAAAAACAGTGGATATCCCCCGGTCTGCTGCTCATTTCTCAACATACTGCATGTCATGTAAAAAGAAGCAGCTGCAGTTGAACCCATGTAAGTTCAGCTGCAGCCGCCTCTAATCGTATTCAGTTGACAAAGACATTAACAGTTATCGAACAGCTTAGGCTACGATCTTGGCATACATAAAGTACTTATAACCAAGAGGAGAAGACCATGTGCCTTCGAGCTTTGTGGACTGCAGATAAATATCAACATAATAATAGATCGGGCAAAGCATCCAGTCGGCGAAAATGAGGTCTTCTGCCTGGTGCATAAGAGCCATTCTCTCTGTCTGATCAGAGCTTGACTTGATCTTTTTGATCAGTGCGTCATAATCAGGATTGCTCCACTGTGCATCGTTGTTGCCGCCGCCGGTGACCCACATATCAAGGAAAGAAATGGGATCATTGTAATCACCAAGCCAGCCGTTTCTTGCGATCTGGTAATCGCCGTTCTTACGGGTATTGAGGAAAGTAGCCCATTCCTGAGAAACGAGATCAACTTTAACGCCGATCTGGGCCCACATGTTCTGCAGTGCTTCACCAATCTGCTGGTGGCCTGTTCCTGTGTTGTATACATACTCAATACTCGGGAGACCCTCGCCGTTCGGATATCCGGCTTCGGCAAGAAGATCTTTGGCCTTCTGAAGATTGGCAGCATTACCGGCTGCTGTAGGATCGTAATAATTGCCGCCTACATCACGGAACTGTTTCGCGGGATCGGCATCAGTCAAACCGACCGGCACATAGGCACCGGCAGGAATCTGACCGGCCTTGCCGATATTGGTCGCAATAAAGTCGCGGTCAATAGCAAGAGTCAGTGCTTCACGAACTTTTACGTTGTCAAGGGGAGCCTTGGTCACGTTAAAGCTGACATAATATGTTCCGAGCTGTCCGTTTTTATGAAACTCCGGCTTATCCTGCCATGCCGGGATTTCATCGTTGGGCATGGTGTCGGCAAACATAATGTCACCGTTGACAAATGCGTTCAAAATAGCAACATCGTCTGCCATGAGGACAAACTTAATGGAATCAGGTCCGAGTGCCTTAACATCCCAATAATTTTCATTCTTGGTGTAAAGCATATAGGATCCCGGAACCCACTCGGTCATTTTGTATGGGCCGTTGCCGATATATGTTGCGACATCAATCGCCCATCCTTCAGGATTGGCAGTAACGATGTCTTCGCGAACCGGTGAGTATGTCGGGAAAGCTGTAAGTTCAAGGAAATAAGGTGTTACGGCATTCAAAACAACAACCAGGGTCTTGTCATCTGTCGCAGTAACGTCAAGCTTACTGTCTGCAAAGCCTTTGATGACATCAAACATGTAAGAATAATCAGCTGCTGTTTCAGGGGCAATGGCACGATTCCATGAATATACGAAATCTTTGGCTGTCAGAGCCGTACCGTCGCTCCACTTAAGACCGTCACGGAGTGTAAAGGTATATGTCAGACCATCATCGCTTATTACGACGGATGCTGCCTGGCCGGGAATCGGTACGCCATCTTTATCCAATGTGTACAGACCTTCAAAACCATGAATGATAAGTGTTGCGCCGTCAACTGCGGAGTTGAGTGCCGGATCAATGGTGTCCGGATCAGGCCCGATGTTGACAACAAGGTCCTGTGCAACAGCAGGTGAAGTGGTTGCGGCTGTCGCATCAGTACCCGCAGCGGTTGTTGTGGCAGCGGCATCAGTGGCTTTGGTTGTCGGGGCAGTCGTTGTATCCGTCTTGGCCGTGCCTGCACAGGCGGTGGCAAACACCGATGTCAACATAACAAATGATAGTAGTAGTGCTAATTTCTTCATAATATTCCTCCCATTTCTTTTCTTTCTTGGACTGGAACAGATTGTGAGTGAAAACATAACGAAATGTGAATGAAAACTGAATGGATTCATTATAGAGCAAAAAGAGTCCCCGTTGCAAGGCAGAGGCTCTTGATTTTTATTTTAATATTAGTTTTTAGTGATTATGCCTTAGGCACTTTGTCCAGATTATGGCAGGCCGCGAAGTGATTGGCTCCGACTTCCCTGAATTCCGGCTCCTGTTCAGAACAAATCGCTGTCGCATATGGGCAGCGCGTGCGGAAATTACATCCGGAAGGCGGATGCAGAGGACTTGGCACATCTCCCTGCAGAATAATTCTGTGCCTTGCGCGATTAATCCGTGGATCCGGAATGGGAATGGCTGATATCAGGGAACGGGTATAGGGATGCACATTGTGAAAAGTCAATTCATAACTATTGGCCAATTCAACCATTCTGCCGAGATACATGACGCCGATACGGTCGCTGATATGTTTGACTACAGAGAGGTCATGGGCAATAAACAAATAAGTAAGCCCCATTTCGTCCTGCAGTTTCTCAAACATGTTAATAACCTGCGCCTGAATTGAGACATCCAGTGCAGAAATAGGTTCATCACATACAATGAACTCAGGATCAACGGCCAGTGCACGTGCAATACCTATGCGCTGACGCTGCCCGCCTGAGAATTCGTGGGGATACCGGTTGGCATGCTCGCTGTTGAGTCCGACTCTTTCAAGCATCGCAATAATTTTGTCCGTGCGGTCTTTTTTGCTGTCAGATAGCTTATGGATATCCAGCGGTTCGCCGACGATGTCACCGACGGTCATTCGCGGGTCCAGCGATGCATACGGATCCTGAAAAACGATCTGCATCTTTCTGCGGTAAGGCTGCATTTTGGCGTGCGTTATATCGATTCCATCATATAAAATTTTGCCGCCCGTAGGTTCATAAAGTCGCAGAAGAGCACGGCCGGTAGTTGTTTTGCCGCAGCCTGACTCTCCAACCAGTCCTAAAGTCTCACCCTTACCGATGTAAAAAGAGACGTCATCAACTGCTTTAATATATTGCTTGCGGAAAAGGCTTCCGCCGACACGGAAATATTGTTTTAAATTTTGAACTTCAACTAATTTACCCAATTTACTTGTCCTCCTGTTGCGTTTCGAATTCTTTCTTCTGCAGGAGCCAGCAGGCGCTGTAATGGTCGTCGGATAAATATGTATAATCCGGCATTGTGGTGAGACAAATCTGCATACAGCTCTTGCAGCGCGGTGCAAAAGGACAGCCGGCAGGCGGGTTGAGCATATCTACCGGAGTGCCCTCTATCGGAACAAGCGGCTCGTGCTCGACTTCTGTTAGTTTCGGAATGCTGTTCAAAAGGCCTTTTGTGTACTCGTGGCATGGATTGTAAAATATATCGTCAATCGTGCCGTATTCGACAATTTTGCCGGCATACATTACTGCAATTTTTTCGCACATGCTTGACACAATGCCAAGGTCGTGCGTAATCATGATGATGGACATTCCCAATTTCTTCTTCAAGTCCATCATCAATTCAAGTATCTGTGCCTGAATCGTAACATCAAGTGCCGTGGTTGGCTCATCTGCAATCAGAAGCTTGGGCTCGCATGCCAGGGCAATCGCTATCATAACACGCTGTCTCATACCGCCGGATAGCTCATGCGGATACTGTTTCACCCGGCGCTCCGGTTCATTGATGCCGACAAGTGTCAGCAGGTCAACGGCCTTTTGGCGGGCTACTTTTTTGGAACAATGCGTATGAAGAATGAGCACCTCGCAGATCTGATTACCGATAGTATAAACCGGGTTCAGTGAGGTCATCGGGTCCTGGAAAATAATGCTGACTTCGTTGCCGCGGATTTTGCGCAATTCCTTTTCATTTAACAGGTCTATACGGTGACCGTTAAAATGTATTTCCCCGCCTATCAGGCGGCCCGGGTGCGCGGTAATCCCCATAATGGAATAGGCCGTAACGGATTTGCCGCTGCCGGACTCTCCTACGATGCCCAATACTTCGCCCTGTTTCATACTAAAAGAAACATCATTTAAAGCCTTTACTTCTCCGGCGGGAGTAAAAAAGGAAAGACGTTCATTCTTGATTTCCAATAATAGTTCGTTCATGACAGGTCTCCTTATTTTTTTAACTTCGGATCAAAGGCATCTCTAAGCCCGTCTCCGAAAAGGTTCAGCGACAGGATGATCATGCTGATCATAAGGGATGGCGCCAGCAGGCGGTGAGGAAAGGATGAGATGGCACCGAGTGCGGATGCGGCCAATGAGCCAAGGCTCGGCATAGGCGCGGCAACACCAAGTCCAATAAAGCTTAAGAAGCTCTCTGTGAAAATAGCGGCGGGTATCTGAAGGGTAGTGGTTACGATTAGAATGCCGATACAGTTTTTGAGAAGATGATTCCTGATGATTCTCGAACTGCTTGCACCCAAGGCCCTTGCAGCGGTTACATACTCCTGCTCTTTTAATGTCAGAACCTGGGAACGGACAATTCTGGCCATTCCTACCCAGTACAGAAGGCCAAAGACAATGAAGATACAGATCAGACCGACTCCTACGGTATTAACCCATTTGAAAGCGGGATTATTGTTGGAAAGGGCTGTAAGCGGAACTCTTAATGTTGCGATTAACAAAATAATGATCAGAAGGTCAGGTACGGTATAAATCATGTCAACAATACGCATCATGATCAGATCCGCCCGGCCTCCGAAATATCCGGCAATAGCGCCGTACAGCGAGCCGATCAAAAGGATAATCGCGCTGGCTCCGATTCCGACCAGCAAGGATATTCTGCTGCCCATCATAATCTGAATGGAAAGGTCACGACCAAGATTGTCTGTTCCCAGGAAGTGAGGGAAAACTGATACTCCGCTGTCTATATTCGCCTGCTCCGCCTTTGAATAGGTCATTGGGAACAGATTTTCACTGCCGCGGATCTGCTGGGCATAATCATATGGATAAAAAGAGGGCACGATAAAAGCCAGAATCAATACGATCACGATGACAACCAGCGAAATCATCGCAATATTGTTCTTTCTGAGACGATGAAAACCGTCTCTCCAAAACCCGACACTGTCGCGCATGATTACCAGACTTTGTTTTTCCGAGTCGCTGGCCGGCAGGAAATCGGAGACATCCAGCTGCATGCTAAGTGGATTTGCTTTTCTATCATTCATATCTTAATAACACCTACCAATTTATTCATATTTGATGCGAGGATCAATGAGCTTGTAGAAAATATCAACAATTACATTCAATGAAACAAGAAGGAATGCCAGAAAAATAGTTGTTCCCATAATCAGCGGGTAATCCCGGTCGGTAATTGACTTGATGAATTCATTGCCCAACCCGGGAATAACGAAGATTCTCTCAATAATGAAGCTTCCAGTCAGAGTATAGGCGAGCATTGGTCCAAGATAGGTGACAACCGGCAGAATCGCGTTGCGCAAAGCGTGTTTGAAAAGAGTTACAATAGGAGAAAGTCCTTTTGCGCGCGCCGTCCGCATGTAATCCTGACCAAGGACATCCAGCATACTCGAACGCATGAGACGTGAAATGTATGCTGTTGGGTAGAGCGCCAGTGAAATGACAGGCATAATATACGTAGCCGGTGTAGTCAGCCCGAATGTGGGAAGCAATTTGAGCCGGATAGCTAACAGCATAACCAATAGGGTCGCAATAACAAAAGAAGGAATAGCGATACCGACTGTAGAAACAACACTGATGACTTTGTCAGTCCATTTTCCTCGATGAAGTGCAGCAATGGAACCTAGTGGTATCCCGACTGCTAAAGCGAGTGCGACGGATATCCCTCCGATTTTTGCAGATACCGGGAATTTTGTGCTGATAATTTGATCCACTGTGCGTCCGCGCTGCTTTAAAGATACGCCCAGATCACCCTGAACCAGATGAACGACATAATTTTTAAATTGAACGGGGACAGGCTGATCCAGCCCGTATTTTTCCTTCAACGCAGCCAGTGTAGCCGGCGAAACAGCCTTTTCGGATAAGAACGGCCCGCCCGGGACCAGATACATTAAGAAAAAAGTAATTGTGGTCACTATCATTAATGTAAGAATCGCATAAAGAATTCGTTTGACAATATAGTTGCCCAAAGTTGTTCACTCCTTCTATCCAGGGCACACCAATATTTGCGCGAGAAAAAACATAAAACCCATCGTGCAGCATATTATTATATGAGCGGCAATGGTAATGCATATTTATATAAGGAAATGAATATGCATGGCTACTACGTTTTTTGCATTGGCAGGCCCTATAATTTGGCATTCCAAATAAAGAGATTCAAAAAACTTGTTCTTCACGCAAAAGCACGATCAATATAAACAAGATTTTTTGATTTGTCCGTTACTCACAGAATGCGATACAAAATTATAATCACATGAGGGGGTACATTTCAAGCGTGAGTACGTACAAATCAGTAAAATCAGAGAAATAAGCTGCATTTGCACGGAATAGGGGGGCAATACGCTTTTGTTCTCAAGTAATTTTGACTATAGTTAATTCTGTGTCAATAAGAACCCTCCCAAGCGAGATTGTGAATCGCTCTTGGGAGGGTCCATCATTTTTGGCGTTTTTGATTCAATACAATAATGAATCAGATATGACCGGCACCGCAAAGCCGGCTCTTTTAGTTGTTTCTATATCCTGCCGGCTTTTTATTGCGGATAATTATGATAAGTTTTACGATTCCCCATGCAAGCAGTGCATATATCAGCATAGCAATGATTGTGGCCGGTTCAAGTACAGCTTCGGTTTCGGCACCTTGTGTTACGGCAGTGCTGAAGATTCCGGAAAAAGGTGCAACAAAGATCCAGGTAACATTATAGATAAACGGTACAAACATATTATTGGGACTTGCACCAAGCAGTCTCAGAATAAGACGCAAACCGAGAAATATTTCCAGGACTCCCAGTATGAAATATACAATTTTGACGACAGGAAATGATTTAACCGGTTCTGCCCTGGTAACTTCCTGATGCGTTTCGGTTCTTACGGTGTTCTGCACAGGTTCTGCCGGAGTAACTTCCTGTGATGTTTCGGTCTTTTTATATTCCTGTTCCATTTCACCCTCCGAATTTCTACTTGTTGATGAATCATTTCATCAGACGGTGCGGCTTCTGTTTGATATGCAAAATCAATTGCCCGCAATCTGTGTATCCGTGTTGCTCAAACAGGCAGATTCATTTATCTTTGTATGTTTTTCCGTCGCGAGAGCAGAAGGAACACCAGGGAACCTGAGATGACCAGGAGCAGACCGCCGATCATTATTTGCTTCTGGGCGTTCTCCCCTGTTTTGGTAAGTTCGGTTGTACCGGTGGTAGGCACCGGCGTTCCGGCTGCCGCTGTTGTTGGAACGGCTGTAGCGGCAGGTGCTGTTGTTGGAACGGCTGTAGCGGCAGGTGCTGTTGTAGCA
>Ga0209125_1001237_pt1 | contig 25128 bp, 13 predicted proteins | sample BarGraIncub1131A_FD_184503 | JGI IMG/M metagenome (GOLD analysis project Ga0209125, IMG submission 184503) | Arctic peat soil microbial communities from Barrow, Alaska - Barrow Graham LP Incubations 11-31A (SPAdes) (version 2) | ecosystem: Environmental > Terrestrial > Soil > Wetlands > Peat... | reverse complement strand
ATACGCATCAACAGCCTTTTTTACTGAACCATGCAAAAGCAGCAGATTCTTTGCCGAATCGTATTCCAGCTGCGTCTCCTGCATAATCATCCGGGTTCCTCTGTCTATCAGTTTTTTATTGGTCAATTGCATATTGACCATCCGGTTTCCCTTTACCCTGCCCAATTTTATCATGGTTGCAGTAGTAATCATATTCAGAATCATTTTCTGAGCGGTACCCGATTTCATCCGGGTACTTCCGGTCACAAATTCAGGTCCCATGACAGCTTCAATCGGAATATCCGCCTGTTCTGAAACAGGAGAATTCGGATTACAAGAGATAGATGCCGTCAAAATACCCTTTTCGCGGCAATGCTTCAAAGCACCGATAACGTATGGCGTTGTTCCCGATGCGGCTAATCCGATAACGGTATCTTTGGTATTAATCTGGTAATCAAGCAATTCTTTCCAACTTTTCTCGCTATCGTCCTCCGCTCCTTCCACCGAATTTCTCAAAGCGAAATCTCCTCCGGCTATCAAACCGATGACCAGATCTTTCGGCATGCCATACGTAGGAGGAATTTCCGAAGCATCCAGAACACCCAGCCTACCGCTGGTTCCTGCGCCCAAATAGAAAATTCGGCCTCCGCGTTTCATCCGCTCCACAATAGACTCAATTAGAACATTCAAAGCGGGAATGACTTTTTCCACAGCATCCGCTATTTTGTGATCCTCTTCGTTGATCCCCCTCAACAGTTCCATCACCGAACGATTCTCCAGATTATCGTGCAGAGAAGCCATTTCCGTTACCTTCAGAAAAGTCTTATCCGAATTTTCCATCTTATTTTTCCCGATGAAATATAATATTAGCCCATCCATAGGGTCCTGAATAATCTTTCCAAGTGTTACAGACAAATCCGAAGCTACCTTTCGCAGTACTTCCTCAAAATGAAAGCCTATGGAACCGGCTACGTGGACAGTTAGGTTCTGATAATCGTACTGAAATACATTTCGTTTGAAGAATTCCGAAAAACCATCATAAACGATGGAATACACCTCGGGGTCTGCCAGATTTTCTTTCAGGAAGATGGAAAAAGATGCCAAAAAACGATTTGGAAAAGGCTTATGGTAGATCGTATCCATAATTTGAGCTTCGGTTAAATCAAAACACTTAAAGAACTTTTTCTTCAGGGATTCGTTCAATTGATTCTTCAAGCAATCCGCAACCAATCGTTTGCCGAGAGAAACGCCCCCGCCTTCGTCTCCAATCAGATAGCCCAATGGAGAAACACTTTTTGCAATCGCCTTGCCATCATAATAACAAGAATTGGATCCGGTACCCAAAATACAGGCTATTCCCGGTTCATCCCCACACAGTGCTCTTGCAGCTTCTAACATATCGCTCTCAACCTCCATCATATCAAACTCGAAAACTCTTGAAAAGGCATTCCGCACCAATTGTTTCTGGATGTCGGTGGTGCAACCGGCACCGTAAAAATGAATTTCAGAAAATTTTCTAACACCCAAACGAGGCAGCAAATCCGTACGCAAATGATTTTCAATCTCATATTCGGATTGAAAAAAAGGATTTATCCCGGATGTATAATAACGGCTGCATGCCTGATCCTCTTTCAAAAGAGCCCAGGATGTTTTGGTCGAACCACTGTCGGCTAATAATATCATTGTTTTAGTTTTTAAGTTTATTCAATTTAAATCAAAAAAGAACCCTTCTGTGCGTGTAAACCCCTCAGATATATCCACCTCTGCCCTTTTATTTGGGGTACTACCTGAACATATTTCGGGGAAACCTCAATCCTGAAATCAATGGGTCTGCTTCCTGTACTGCTTTCAATGATTCCGGGAGGCAAAGTGTTCATATCGAAATCGGTCAGTTTGTAAGTACCCACAACCATTACACAGTTTTGCTCATAGAAGGCATCCACGATTTTCTGCAAAGTGTTCTCGTCGGAATATACATCGTTGCTGGAACAGAAGAATTATAAATTACCCATTTTACAAAGGTACTTTTCTTTATAATTGCATTTTGTTTTACACTTAAAATATAACATATATTATGAATCATAGACGCAAATTAACTTTACGCACCTGTTTTTTAGCATTTTTCAGCCGGGTCATTCGATATTGCTCTTATCGCCAACACAACCCACACCGCAACAAACCACCGTGTTACGACAAATTTACAGGTCCAATCGCACTAAAAGTATCATTGTTGTCGGGTAAATGTAGATTTCACTTGGAAAAAACACTATTTTTCGTACTTTTTTCGCACTTTTTTCACCCTCTCAAGCGGGCACTCAGCGGCCTTGGAATGGGACTCCAACCGCTTGTGGTAAATGACCAAACCGCCGCGTTCCCAATGCAGGAGCTTGACCGTGGTCCGTTGACGGTTCAAAAAAATGAACACGTCGCCACTCAAAGGGTCTCGCCCCATTTGGGAACGGACCACACCGGACAGGGTGTCAAAACCCTTCCTCATGTCGGTGGCACCTGTGCACAGGTAATATTGCAGGCTGTCGGTCAGGGAGAACATCGGCTCACAACATCATGACCAGTTCGCGGATCAGGCTCAGGTCGCTGCGGGCGGGAACCGAAAGGCAAACACCGTTGGGATAAGTCAGCTCCAAAGATCCGAGCCCAACGTCAGATGGCTCATCTCATAACGCTCCATGAGCGAACGGGCGGCTGCGGGGGTAATACGATTTCTCATCTTTGAATGGGTTTTAAGTTTGCCCACAAAGGTAGAGGGGGTATGTGTTACTGGCCATACGTGTTAGGCCGAATTCTTACCTCGTAACTAAAAATCCTCACTATTGAAGTGGAATTTTCATATCCCCAACGCCGCCAGATTGGACTTCATCTTACCTAGGGTTCCCAGATTGAACGTGAACCGAATCCTGTCCTTCATGGATCCTGTCATCGATTGAATGTTTCCAGAGACGACTAAGAACAGATAAAGTTCACGACCACTTCTTCCCCTAATAACCGTATCAAATCTGTTCCGGAAAGACAATTGCAGATGCGATTTTTGATAGACAGATACATGTTTCTTACAAAATATAACTTTCTGGAGAATCAATGAGAAAAATGAAATTAATTTGTAACGCAAGATTGAAATAAAAATTACAAAAATACTGACTCACAAAGAGATTGCTACAGAAAACGCTGACAAAATGATTCAAGAGTTGAGATTAAAATACAATAAAGCCAGTCTGGAAACCATCACAAAAGAAATCATCGATATCGTAGGTGGATCGGAAAGTTTAAGATAAATCCTTTCAAATTAAAATTCTCATTTTTGTATAATTATCCCGAAATTCTTTGGGAGTTATGCCTTTGCGTTTTTTAAAGAGCCTATTAAAGTTGGAAAGGTTATTGAAACCACATTTGTAGCAGATTTCAGAGATGGTTTTATTGGTGTCGACTAAATCACGGGAAGCAATCCCTAGACGCAGGTCATTTAAATATTCAATGTAGTTTTTACCGGTTCGTTTCTTCATAAAACGGCTAAAGGATACATCGGACATATTGATATAAGTGGCAACATCACTCAGACGAAGATCATGCTGATAGTTATCGTGAAGATAGTTTATTACTTTGTTAACCCGACGACTTTCAGAAGAGTCGTCCTTATTTACAAATGTGCTGCTACTTAAGATTCGAGATTTTTCATCGAGAGATAGTTCATGCAGAATGTTCAAGAGTTCCATTACTGAGTAAAATCCATCCTGACTGGTATTAAGTGAATTTAAGCTGTATTTTATTTTCTCAATAACAGGTCGGGAAAAAGCTATTCCGTTTCGGGCATTTTCGAACATTACAGAAATGGAGTGAAACTGTTTTTTGTTTAGTAAACTTCCTAAGAACATGTCTTTGTGGAATTGAATGGTAATTTCCCGGATATCCCTTGATTGGCAGTGATAATTCATCCAGGCATGCTCCAAGTTTTCATTGCCAATCAGGCAAAGTTCAAGGTCATCTATCTCTTCCATGGAATCACCAATGACCCTTTGAGCACCTTTTGCATTTTCGATAAAATTCAATTCAAATTCCGGATGAATGTGAACTGGATAAGTAAACTCCGTTTTATGTCGCTTTATAATAAAGAAACAGTCTTCGTCCGAAAGCGGAGTAACTTCCCGTAATACATTGGATATATGCATTGTTTTATCCATTTAGCGATGTAATGTTACGAAAAAAATAGTTTTTTTACACACTAACACTTAAAATTTATCTCATCAGACTTGTCCTATATATTGATCAGGCAGTTCTTTTATTACTATCTCAAGTATTAATACGTTCAATCAATTCAAGACACATTCTGCTATTGTGGTAGGGGCATTTCCAAAAGCCAGCCTTATCATTGGTGCGATCAATGACCCCTGAGGAGGAAACGGCCCAAAACCACTCACCATTTACATTATCCAAAAGGTATTTCTTAATAAAATTCCAATTTGCCAGTACGGTCTTCCCAAACAGGTCGTTTTTGGTAAGTGTCCAGGCATTATAAAAACCAACAATGGCTTCAGCCTGGGGCCACCAGTCGCGGTTAGAGTCAATATGGCCCGTTGTATAATCCTTTTCATTGATTATGGAGCCATCGGACTGAACACCTTCAAGTGTGGCTTCGGCAATTAGTTTTGATGCATCCCTGACTCTGTTCAGAATATCTTGGTTTCCATACACTTGAGCCGCTTCTTCAAGTAACCAGGACGCTTCAATATTGTGGCCATAAGAAACTATCGTTGACTTACAAATCCAATTTTCATCGAAAAAAAGATCAAGATGGTTCGTTTTTGCGTTGACTATCTTATTAAGAAAAAGTTCTATCAGATTTTTAAGTTGTTTTCCAAGAGTAGCATCCTTATACACCCTATACAGATTTGTGTAGGCCTCGAGAAGATGCAGATGCGTATTCATGGTTTTTTTTTCATTAGCATCCTTTTTACTCAGGCGCAGGTCTTCAAGTAAATTCCAATCACGATCAAAAGCTTCAAAATATCCATTTTTTTTGTTGTCAAAGCTATACTTTTCGACGAGTTGAAAAAGCTCTATTGCTTTGTCAAGGCATAATTTATCAGATGTCAAACGATAATATTCCACTAGAGCATAAATAGTAAAAGCCTGGCTGTATATTTGTTTCTTGGTATCAATTGGTGTCCCGTCAGCATTTAACATCCAATACGTCCCCCCTTTTTCTGCATCAAAGAAATGATCAATGATGTAATCCTTTGCACGTAGAGCAAAAGGTTGATAACGTTCGTAATCCAAGTGCAGGGCTACTGATGAGAATGTCCACAAAATGCGTGCATTTAAAATGGCACCTTTAGGAGCTTCAGGTACCAGTTCATCCATTCCGGTAATTCGTCCATAAAAGCCACCATGTACATTGTCCACCATCTTATCTGTCCAAAAGGGCAAAATATGCTGTACCAATTCGCTTTTTACTTCCTCCTTTAACCGATTAAACTTATTTATCATAGTTATTAATAAATTATTACTCTCATTTCATCCTAAAAAATTCTGCTGCTAAAGTTTATTCAAAATCAAATTTATATAAAACCTCACTTTCTTTTCAATTCCAATTCCTCTCCTATTTTTTCCATTTTCTTTTCACTTAACGGATAAAAAGAAATGAAGATAACGGATAATACAGTACCTATTGCAGGCAATAGGCTCAACATCATACGAATGCCAGCCTGTGCTTCTTCTGTTTGGACTACGTTTGCCTTGAAACCAAAATAAGCTAATAGCCAGCCTGTGAGAGCTCCACCAATGGTCCAGCCAAATTTCTGAGACATGGAAGAAGATGAAAAAATCAACCCCGTTGCACGATTTCCGGTTTTCCATTCGGAATAATCGGCACAGTCCGCATACATCGACCACAGCAACGGGAAAATGCTACCGGCGCATATACTGATCAGAAACTGAAACATATAAATCCAAACCAGATTATTTTTACCGAACCAAAAAAATACAATACTTAATACTGTAGCAATAATCATGGCCCCCAAATATGTGTTCTTTTTTCCAATAGCATTGGAAACTGGAGCCGCCACAATTACCCCAATAATGTTGGAGGCCTGTCCAAGAATTAAATACAACGATGTAAGAGTAATTGTCGTACCTAAAGCGCCAATCTTAAAAGCTTCCACATCCTGAATAAAGTACCTAAAGTAATACACTGAAGCACCGTCTCGAATTGAATTAAATATCAAGGCAGCAATACCTGCTCCGAGTAAGATCCACCAAGGACGATTCTTTAGCAAATCCCTGAAATCAACTTTCAAAGGCGTTTTTTCAACCTTTATTGGTTTGACTCGTTCTTTAGTCCAAAAAAAACACATAAAGAAAAGCAAAACACAAAGAATGGCGATCACCGCCACACCTAATTGCCATCCCAACTGCAGATTAGGTTTTGTACTACCATCAATTTTACTGAAAAATTCCACCAAAGGTTCAATCAACAATAAGGCAATAAAACTTCCGGCATAGGCAAAAGACATTCGGAATGTGGATAGAACATTACGGTCTTTCGGATGCGGAGACATAACTCCCAACAAAGAAGCATAAGGCACATTTATCATGGAATAAACCATCATCATCAACGAATATGTGACATATGCATATATCAGTTTACCGGTCATTCCAAAATGAGGTGTAGTAAAAGTCAGGATACCCATCAGCCCAAAAGGGATGGCTACGACGAACAAATAAGGTCGGAATTTTCCCCATTTAGTTTGAGTACGGTCTGCAATGACACCAACAATCGGGTCAAAAAACGAATCCCAAATACGTGTAATCAAAAACATTGTACCGACTACAGCCGCAGGCAGGCCGTAAACATCAGTATAGAAAATCAATAAATACATCCCGAACAGTTTCCAAAACATGGAGGAAGCCATATCTCCAAAACCGTACCCAATTTTTTCCCTTATTGACGTCATATTAAATTATATAATTTTAAATGAAAAACACACCGACTACCAAAGCATCACTATTTTATGTTCTTCTCGATTTTCACCCTGAGGGATTGAAAGTTTGACAAGGCCATCCTTGTAACTATAACTACATTGAGCACCGTCTATGGAAGCCATCTTGGGAGCCGAATTAGAATTCGCCGCAAATTCTCCACCATCTCCAACAATGACTTTAAATCCATTTTTATAAAAGTGGCAATCTACTATACTCCCTGAACAATTATATTTGCCAATTAATCCTATTGGTGTTGCTGGGAAGCAATAAGGGATAAAATGATAAAGTTTGTATCCCATCCTATTAAGTTTCAGGGGCAATTTGTCATCAGCATCAACAACACTGGCTATGCCCTCAAAATAATCATAAATAACAAATCTACCCGTATTCATTCCATTAATATTACGAGCTGAGACAAATCCGGAAACACTTTCAGCATCACTCATATTCCAAACACAAAGCATAGCTGAATGATTATTTAATGAGTATGCTTTCATTAATGCTGAATCCTGAAGTTGAAATAGGCAATCCTCACTTATGGTAAGTGGTGTTTTTGGACGAATCAACTTCCCGTCAGAATAGGAAAGAGGTTTTATGACTTCAATTTTCTGTTCACCTATTTTATCAGTCAAATATATAGGCCCATTCTGAGCAGCACGAGCAATAGCGTGGTAAAACCCGTTTGTGTTGCCTGATTCGAACATGTCAAAATCCGAATAAACCAACTGTGAAAAATAAAGGTTATTATAAAGTGCCATTAAAAGATGGGCTGCGGCCCCACCTCGCTCCAAATCATACCCCGTTCCTTTATCACGTTCAGGAAAATAATCCTCAACTCCACGAGCAACCGAACTTTTTCCAAAATTGAAATAGGCATCAGCTGTCATATCCATACAATTAATCAGAATACCGTCAAAGTATTTTTCTGCATAACGGTTCATACTTTTATGCATAGCCTCACTAAGATAAGTTACAGGATAATTATCTACTGCCATGCGTTCAGTCACTAATTGATTATCTACTTTAAGAAAGGAAAAGCCCTGACTCTTAATATACTTATACCAATTGTTATAGAAGTCATCTAATGATTTAGAGTCTGGTCTAATAAAATAATACTTAACCTTCCGCACTGTATCAGAATCAGTCGGGCGAGGCTTCTGCAACCAAGAAAACAAATCAGAGGCGTACCTTCGTCCAAGTTCAGAATCTTTATTGATGCCGTTCCAATAACCGTAAAAGCAAAGCCATACACCCACATCGCGCAATCCACATTCATTCTTCAATCGCTCATTCAGGCGTTTAAATCCATGAGGAAACACTTTAGCATTCGGAATAAATGAATTTAAAGACCCATTTGTCACATCAAACCAACCATCATCAATGATTAACCAACCGAGTTTTACACCTTTGTCGTTGAAAGATTTTACAGCATTAACTATATGTTCCTCATCTTGATCGCGTCCCATATCCAAAGCATTGTACGTACACCAACCCAGATAGTCCAGACTTTGGGGAAATTTTTTGTTTTCAATCTTATTTTCCTTTTTCCCCAGTAATGTCAAAGCATCTGAATAGACAGAACGAAATAACTCGAAAGGATTTTTACCAAAGCCCACTATGAGCAATTTCACATCTCCCGTATAATCATTTGGGGCGTATGATAATGATTTCACACCAAAAAGTCCATGAAAATTTCCAATGGTCGTTCTGAAACCTTTTTCACTTAAGGGAACCGCTGCTCCATAAACTCCATCCTCATACTGCCAATAGAAGAACTGCACGTCCCAGTCTTTCATATCGGATATCTTGTTGATACGTATTGGCTTCGTCCAGGCATTCCAAGGCTTATATCGCCATATTGAAACCCCTCGGGCAAAATTAGGTACCGAATCAAAGAAACAACCAAGAAAAGAAGAAGAATCCGTATAAATTCCCTTATTAAGATTTGTCGAAAAAAGCACATTATTACCTATAAGACGTTCGGAAACAACAGCCAGGTTATCGCTGTTTCCACTCTCAGTAACTAATTTTGCCCCGTTAAGTCTTTCTTTTCCGCCATAATAAAAGGAAGCATTTCCGTCATGTCTTAAAATTTTTGTAACATCATTTGTAGATGTGCCATGTTGGACAAAAACAAATAAAAATGCAAGGATTAGATTTTCAGACAAATATTTCATAGCCTAAACGTGCATTTGCTGATGACTTTTTAAGTCATGTTCATTTATATATTTTAGATTCTTGTCAATCAATTTATTCAACGTATCAACAGAGGTGGCTGATCTATACCCGTCCACAGGAGTGTTTATACAATAGTCGATCAGTTTTTCAACGGTAGATGTAGCAACATGCATTCGTGTATCACATGAAGCATAATAAATAAAGACCGTTCCATCATCATCAACGATCCAGCCATTTGAAAAAACCACGTTCGACACGTCTCCAACCCTTTCTTCACCTTCCGGGGCCAGTACAAAACCTGCAGGTGTGGCTATCGGCAAAGATGGGTCTTCCAGAGAGGTCATATACATATATAGTACATATCGAAGTCCTGCAGCACAAGCTCTTACTCCATGCGCCAGATGCAGCCATCCTTTGGATGTTTTAATGGGGTGAGGTCCCTCCCCGTTCTTAATTTCTTTAATTGTGTGGTAATATCTGTAATCGATTATCTTTTCAGAGATAATCTCTGCATGAGTTATATCATCAATCAAAGCCCAACCTATTCCGCCACCCTTACCTGCATCAATAAATCCGTCCTGTGGTCTGGTATAAAGTGCATATTTGCCATTAACAAACTCAGGATGTAATACAACATTTCTTTGTTGACTTTTACTCTTAAGATCAGGAAGACGTTCCCAATCCACAAGATTTTTTGTCCGTGCAATACCTGCAGTTGCAATTGCCGACGATAAATCGCTTTCAGACACATAAGGGTCTTTTCTTTCGGAGCAAAAAATACCATATATCCATCCATCCTCATGGGCCGTAAGTCGCATATCATACACATTCACATCAGGGTCTTCCGTTTCAGGCATAGTTATAGGATGATCCCAAAAATGAAAACTGTCAATTCCGTTTGAACTCTCAGCAACAGCAAAGAAAGATTTGCGATCTACACCTTCCACTCTTACTACTAAAACATATTTTCCATCAAATTTAATTGCCCCAGAATTAAAAGTACAGTTTACACCTATACGCTCCAATAACAATGGATTTGTTTTAGGATCTAAATCATACCTCCAGAAAATTGGAGTGTGGTCGGCTGTCAGGATAGCGTTTTTATATCTTTTAAATATGCCATTACCGTTCAAAGGTTCATTTACCTTTGATGCAAGCTCCTCATACTTTTTCCAAAGAGACCATAACCTACTCTCAAATTCACCCATAATCATTTCTTTTTTATTATTGTAATATCTTTTATTTTTTTTGAATTAATTACCTTTTTTTCAAAAATAGGTTTACATCCCTTATTAGGGTTTACAGCAACCAAGTCATTGGCAATTAAATTATCCACATTTTCAAATATAAAGCTGCCAGACCATTTTGGACCTGGTGTATCACTCATCCATTCCACATGACAATCTGACAAAGACACATTTTTCGCATTTGACACAGATAATCCCTCTTTTGCACGTTTATCAGGCGTAAGTTCTGGATAAATAAATAAGCGCACATTGGATAATTTCACATTCTCAATGGTACTTGTACCCTCAAAACCCGAAAATCGATTAGAACCCTGACAATGTGCAATAATGTTACTTATAGTGAGATTTCTGATACCACCGATTTTTGAATTTTCATTTCGCTTGAGTACCACAAAACGCATGGCATCTGCACTACCCCACCAACCAACGGGTTTTCGGACACACTCAATAGTCATATTAGTAAACATCACATCATTTGCAACACCACCATCGCGAATAAATATACCCATAGCTCGATTAGAGTTACGTATGACACAATTTGAGAAAAGAATATGCTCAAAATTTCCATAACTCTCTGTTCCCAGTTTTAAAGCACAAGACGAGGTTGAAAGAATGCAATTCGACACGGCTACATTTTCACAATTATGATAACCACCCTTTCCATTAGTCGTTTTCAGGCAAATGGCATCATCGGCTGTTTCAATGATACAATCCGAAATGGTCACATTCTTACAGCCGTCAATATCCAACCCATCAGCATTTGCCGCAACATTTTGTTTGCTATAAATATAAACACCATGTATAGACACTCTTTCGCACCAATGTGCGTGAAATGTCCAAAAAGGAGAGCTGATCAATGAAATATTTTCTATTCTTACGTCACTACATTCAGACAATAATATCAGTGAGACATTTGGTTTTTTCCACTTGGAAGAAATCATTGGAACACCAGCTTCAATGGCTGCATCACAATCTTCAGCTATAAAAGGGCTATATTCCATAGGAGATTCATAATACTCGGGCTGCCCAACTATCTTACCTTCACCCTTTATAGAAATATTCCTGGCACCTTCGGCAAAAATAAGCATTGGAACCCCTCCTCCTCCTGTATCATCCAAACTGAAGAATGTATGATAGTCTTCCTCTTTGTTAGATGCCAGAAGGGTTGAACCAGGCATCAGATACAGTGTAACATTATCCTTTAAGACTATGGTAGAAGAAAGATATTCACCCGGAGATACAACTACCGTGCCACCACCCGACAAAGTGCATTTATCGATGGCCTGTTGAATACACATCGTTGCATTTTGTGTTCTATTTCCAATTGCGCCAAAATCATGGATATCGTACACATTATTTGCGAAGAGTCCAGCACTCACGCACATAGTTAAAAGAAACAAAAAGGCCTTTCCGTATTGCATTTATTTATACATATTTGGCAACTTGCTTTCTAAAAGCACTTTAGCATTTTTTGAAAATCGAACAAAATCTTTTGAAGATAGCTGATTAGGATAAGGTCCAAAAAAATGATTGGGGCGTTCATAAGCATTACGCCAAACCAAAACATACGAAACCGGGTAGCCATTTACCGCTTCAAGCAGAACTTTAGTCCACCATTTTTCATATGGGACCAAATTGTAACCCGCTTCCGACAATACAGTGACTTTGTTAGATTCATCTGCCAGTGTTGAAACGACTTCCAAAGAAGCGCGCACCTTTTCAATATAAACTTTATTGGTTTCTTTTGTCCCCTGATAGCTGTCAAAACCCATAAAATCCACCCAATCATCGCCTGGATAACGTTCCAGGTATTCGGACGATGTCTTAACCTGATTTGGTGAATAATTAAATAACAGGTTATGAACATTACAACTATCCCGTAAATAACTTACCGTCATTTGCCACAGATGAATGTACTCATCAGTTGTACATTGTTTGTTTCCCCACCAAAACCAATCTCCGGTAAGTTCATGCCAGGGTCGAAAAACCACTGGGATCAACTCTCCATGGTCTCCTTTCAAACTCTTCATAAAATCAGCAACCTTATTTAACCACGTAAGCATTTTTGCATGATTTACACCATCTGGCAATACGCTTTGAACGGCACCTATAGGCTCATTATCCCACGCGTTCTTTCCAGTCACAGGATTATTCACATGCCAGCTTATGGTATTCACTCCTCCCCTTCGATATGCATCCTGTATATGTTCGCGAATTTTTGTAAAGTGGATGGAGTCAAGGCTAACATCCTTGCCTAATTCTATATCACCCAGTTCCCATCCATAGACAGCTGGATAGTCTCCGCAAACGCTCTTTACATCAGATCTATTCATATCATATTTCCAACCGATACCATATAGGGTGGCATCTTGCTGTCCAAACATCACCTTTTGACTAGCGTATTTTTTCATATTTTGATAGAGTGCCACAGTCTCTGAAGTGGCTTTTCTATCAATGGGGAAATATTTATTTACTGCAATGTCAATCCTTCTGTTGTAGTCGTCAACCAAATCAACAGTTGGGTCACAATTATAGACCGAGTTCAGTCCTTGTTCCTCCTGCGCTGGGTCACCCATATAGTCATCCCCTTTTTGCCAAAAAATATGCTCAGTATTTGGACGCGCATATCCCCCCCAGCCCCAAAAATTACATCCGGCAAAACATCCTCCGGTTTGAGCATCGTGCAAGATGCATTCAAATATAGATTTGTAAAAAGCATCACGACTCTTAGTCTGGTTTTCGATGGTAAATCTCATATTATCACGGGGTAAGCCAAATTCTTCCAACACTAGCGGTTTCCCATATTTGCTGGCAATCGATGCATGCTTATTGATATATTCCAATGCATTGGCAATGGCTCCAGGTGTTGTGGCAGGGATATTGGTCTTATCAATCCAGCGCCAATTGTAAGGCCACACATGGATATTCATGTAATCAATATTATAATCCGAGTGTATTTTCTCCCAAAGAGATAGGTCATCTTCGCTACCCTTGCTACCTTCTGAACCGGTAGATATGAGGTGATTATGGTCAAGCGATCGTATTAAAGCAGTTACTTCAGACATCCAACCGACAAAGGCTTTTATATTATTTTTTCCAAATGCACGGGGTTCATTTCCTACTTGCCACGACATAATAGCCTCATCATCAATATATCGTTTGCCAGTAAAACGATTTGTCCTTGACACAATAAATTTCACGTGATCCTTAAAAATTTCAATTGCTTTGGTATTAGTCGCAAAACCACTTACATAAGTCGTGTAAGCAGGCCAGCCGTCCACTGCGGGAATTGGAATGGGTCCAGATCCCGCCCAGTTCAGATATTGTGAATATCCTCCACTCCACTCCCAACTGTTGTTAAGATACAAAACAGCATGCATTTTTCTTTTCCCCATTTCTGAAATCAAGAAATCCAATCCTTCAAGAATCGTATCATTATAGACCCCAGGGGTCACCTGAAGTGTCGGTTCAACTTTTGTTCTGACACCATTCAGACCGTCAGCACCAACAAGTATTCTCAGATTATTAATCCCTTTTGACGACAATAGGTCCAGCTCTTTTACCAGTCGTTCGCGATTCCCTCCCTCGCCATTAGATCCAAGTATGGCACCATACCAAAAATTTGTTCCTATGAAATAATAGGGTTTTCCTCCAACCTCGAAAGATTTATTCTTCACATGCACAAAACCTCCAGCAAAAGCACCAAAGCTAAACAGTGTAAATATTATTGAAAATAAAATATTTTTCATATACTATTGCAGTTCGTAAAAGCCTTTCAAATTCTTATCCGCACCCATGATCACTCGCTTATCATTGCAGAAATCCATAAAATCCTGTTGCGCAGGATGATCAATATATGGGGTATAAAAACCTTTAACACTATTTCGCCAAACAGCGACATATCCCAACTTCAGTGTTTCTGGATATCTACTGAGCACTTTCATCAGACAATCGGTAAACCATTTTGGGTTTTCAATTTTACTTTGACCAGTCTCCGTCAGAGCCGATAGTTTACCATTCTTTTCAGCATAATCCGTCAAAATTTTCAACCTGACATACGCGGAGTCGAGTTTATTTCTTTCAATTCTGAAGTCCCAGTAATCGTCCATAGCTACAATATCCACATATTCATCTCCAGGATAGCGTTCCAGATATTCCTTTTCTGAGGAAAACTTACAGTCTGGGGAAAATGCATAAATAAAATTGTGTACTCCGAGTGTATCTCTGAGGTAAGATACCGTAAAACGATAAAGGTTCTTGAATTCCTTGGGTGTACAGTAATTTGCTCCCCACCAGAACCAACTGCCGTCTAACTCATGAAAAGGACGGAAAATGATTGGAATTTGCTCACCATATCTTCCAATTAGCGTTTTGTCGTATTTTGCAATTCCCTCCAGGATCTTTTTATACTTTTCGTGATGACTGCCACCGGGAAGCAGTTTTTCAATAACCCGTACACTCGTATCATAAAAACTGCTATCAGTTATCGGGTTCCAAAAATGCCAGCAGTAACTGTTAACTCCTCCATTATAGAATGCCTTAGCAGTCAATTTGCGTATTTTAGCCTCATCTTTTGTATTATCCTGATTGGGTCGAGTAAAATCCATAAAGTCCCAACTATAAAATGATGGCAGTTTACCTGTAATCTTTTGTATGTCAGAACGGCCAGAATCATCTTTCCAGCCATATCCTGATGAGGTAGCATCTTGTTGACCAAAAAGAAAACGCCCATTTGCTGCGGTTTTTCTCAAATTTGCATAAAGTGCTTTTGTGGCATAAGTGGCACTATCATCAACCAAAACGTAGTTATAGTTCATTCGTTTTGGGCGAGATGTCAAAAGATCAACATAAATATTTTCAGCATGATCCCGAATCCAATATTTTTCTCCCAGCTTCACATTCTCAAAACTGATATTCTTGCAATTACGCAACAAAACCTTGAAATCGCTTTTATCAATGGTTATATTACGAAATATGATATCAGAAATGGGGTTCTCTTCAAGACCTATAATCTGTATCGGATTTCCAGATGCCTCTTTGATATGAATATTCTCAAAAGTAATATTTCTGAATGTTGAAATTTCATCAATTTTACGGCTAAATGGAATATGATTTTCAACATAATACCACATATCCACGGAAATTCCCCAACCTCCTGTATGATCCACATCAATATCCCTAAAATGAATGTTTTCAACTATTCCTCCTCTACCTGGCCGGGATTTAACATGGAACCCACGGTCGCTATTCTCTATCTTACAGTCCTCAAACCAAACATTTTGCACTCCGCCGGACATTTCACTGCCAATGGCTAACCCACCGCCATGCTTAAAGTGGCAAAAACTCACATAAATATTACGTGAAGGGATTCCAACGGCACGCCCCTCTTCATCAACACCCGATTTAATAGCGATGTAGTCATCATGAGTTTCCAGAGTTGAGTTGAGCAGATAGCAACTATCAGAGGAATCAGGATCCCATCCGTCAGCATTTGTCAATCCCATTCCATCAGACAATATGGTGACACCATTGGTTGTGACACCTTTGCAATAAATCGGATGGACATTCCACGTACAGGGATTCTGAATGGTTATACCCTCTATACAAACGTTATCACAGTTGATGATGGGAAGACCATGCGCACGCGCCATACGGTCACGCGCTTTGGTCTGCAGGTCAGCAAGTACACTTCCCTGCCCATCAAGCACACCTTCACCAACCAACCGAATATCATGAAATCTCACTCCCTTTTCGAGGGTTCCAATATTCAGAACGCTTGCATAAGCTTCTTTGATTCTCCCCTCATAACGTGTATGGATAATAGGGAAATCCTCTAAATTGTGACTAGCCATGAGAACACTTCCCTTTTCAAGTCGGATTGTAATATTACTCTTTTGCACAAACAACGCTCCGGTCATGTAAATTCCCGATGGAATCACCACTTCACCTTTTGGCTGACAAGCATCAATTGCTGCCTGAATAGCTTTAGTATTAAGTGTTTTGGCGTCACCAACAGCCCCGAATTTTTTAATGTTCACTATGGATGGTTTAGCTTGAGTCTGCACATTAACAATATTACTTGTACTACTCTTACCATCATCATACACGCTTTTTATACAAATAAAATACAGTGAATTCGGTTTCAATTTCTCAATCCTGAAATTATTTTTATTGGTAGAACCAACAAGTTTGTCATTGCAAAATACCTGGTAAATCTTCACTAATGAATAATCCTCCGGTTTGTTCCAGTATAAAGCAATATCCTTTGAACTTACACTTGCAGGTAATATTCTAAGGTTAATTTTTACTTCCGCCTGTAAATACAGAGAAGTAGTTATAACAAAAATCATAGATACCAAAAGCTTTTTCATCATTTTTAGAGATGTAATAATCATTATTTTGCGAATGTATACATATTAAGCAAGTCATTATAAAAAACAGCACGACTATTGTTTACAAAAATCAGGAAATCCGGATAAGCCTCTGTCGGAATATATTGGTTTCCACTCCAGAACATTAAGTAAGCTATCTTCTGAATGTTTATCATCGGTATGAAAACGTCTGAAAACACTGTTGGATTAACCGGATATTCGCTGGTACTATAGCCTGTTTCAGTTATTGCGGCTATTTTATTCTTTTCCTCTGCAATAGAACACAAGGTTTCTATTTTTGCCTTTGGTTTAGTGAGTATGTCCGCTTTGTCCTGTAAATAGTGGTCCATTCCGAGAATATCCACATATTCATCTCCAGGAAACCATTCTAGATACTTTGCTTTGTCGGTATCACCACCAGGAGAATAAGCGTAAAGAAAATTATGTACATTTTTAACATCTCTCAAATATTCCACTGTAAAGCGCCATAAAGCAACATATTCCTCTTTTGAAGCATGTCCCTTACCCCACCAAAACCAGTCCCCATCCTGTTCGTGCCAGGGACGAAAGATAACAGGTATATAATCACCATTATCATCAATCAAAGTCTTGGCAAAGTTTGCCACTACATCCAAATACTGTTTGAAAAGTTCATTGTTATCTCCGCCAGGGATAAGTCTCGGCACAATTTCGGCCTGATTAGGATTGGTTGCAATCAAGTTCTTCCAATAAAAACTTGCCGTTTCCCCGACTATAGGATTTCTAAAATGCCAGCACATGGTAATTACCCTACCACTACGATAGTTGGATTTTATAAGATCCCTTATTTCTGTATGTTTTTTCGTATAGTATGAATTACCAGGATTTTTAATAATATCGGTCAAGAACATAAAGTCAGTCCCATACAGTGCCTCCGAAACTCCTGCAGCATGAACAAACAACGTTGGATTCTCATGAATACCTACCAAATAAAGAGTTTCTGATTTCTTTTTCAGATTATAAAACAATGCAGCAGTTTGCTCCGTAGCGTTCTTATCAACTATGAACTTACGGACGGATACGGCATTTGCTTCCATATTTGAAATTACCAGTAAATTTTCTTCAGGTTTTGAATTGGCACAAGAAAACCAAATCGAAAGTAATATTACAGAAAAAAGCCTCACCATTCTCACTACTTTTCGGTTTAAGGGGCGATGTACAGCCAAAAGCTGTACATCGCCAAGATGAAATATTAATGCTTCAATTTCATCTTTTTACCAACCATTATTATCACTTTGGCTTAATGCTGAATTAGCACGGATTTCTTCTACCGGAATCGGGAAAAGCAAATGTTTCTCCTGACGTTTCTTGTTCATCGTCCGAATGGCATTTACATTGTTCATAACATCTAAATACATTCCCCAACGTTTCAGGTCAAATACCCTGTTCATCTCATAAAACAATTCCCTGCCTCTTTCTTCCATAATAAAAGATCTCAAACCTTCAACGCTTCCCAATGACGGGTATATATCACCATCATAACAGTTCATATTTGCTGTAATAGGAATTGCGTTACTTCTGGTACGAATTCTGTTGACATAATCTATAGCCGTTTTCCCCAATGAGTCCACTACTATTGGACCAACTGTTTCATTAAGAGCTTCTGCGTACATTAAAAGTACGTCAGCATATCTGATAAAAGAAACTGTTGCATCTGTATAACGAAGTTCCGACGAAGCAGAGAAAGACTCAAATTTAGTTGAGCAACCAGTATCATTATCGCTGGCGTATCCTGAACCGTCACCACCGTTAGCCTTAGTATCGAACTCTGGAAAAATCGCTTTTTCTGACTGAGGATAGAACCATTGTTTAGGCAGATTATCACTCCCAAGACGAGTATAAACTCGTTTAACTCCATAAACTATCCGATAATCCCGATTATTTCTATCAGTAGGTGTCAAGGCCTTCTTCCCATAAGATTCTTCCAGATAGGAGTTATAAAATGAATTGCCCATGAAGGCATAACCGCGACCATAACCAGATGCAGGGGTCAAGTCTCCTTTATAAGAGTAATATTGGTGAAAATCGGATAAAGTGCTTGCATCTAATCCACTTGTTGACAGGTTGAAAATATTTTCTATTTCATCCTTATTGATTCCTTTAAAAACATCCATAAAATTGCTTTTCAGAGAATACCCGTCAGGTGTGCCCTCAAGTGCTATTAATTCCAATGCCTTTTTACTGGCTAACTGGAAGTATTCCGTGGCATCAAAACCTTCATATCCGGTAACAGGGGCTGTCTTTTGAACTGCAATAATCGAATTACCTACTTCATCGGTTTTATATTTGGTAGCATCAATTTGAGTACCGCACTTTACGTAAATCGTACCAACCTTAGCTGCTGATGCAATCTGAAGATACACTTTTGTCAGGAGTGCCTTTACAACTCCCTTATTTGCACGTCCGACAGGAATTGCAAGTGATGAACTTTTATACTGAGTCAATTGTTCCGCTTTAAGCAAACCATCAATGATTACATCTTTATAAATGGTCTTAATGTCTACACGAGGTGAGTCATAAACGTATTTATCTTCCTTGAAACTTGAAGCTCTTACAGGCACCCGCCCCCACATTCTTACCAAATAAAAATAGGCAAATGTACGCATGAAGTAGGCTTCGCCTACAATTTGATTCTTTAACGTTTCATCCATTTTAATACCAGGCACTTTATCTATCACCACATTCGCACGTTCAATAATCAGATAAAGTTGCTCCCATACATTTTTAAACTTACTGTTGCAGTTTTGCCAATTGCCATCAGCAAAACCTGCATTAATAACCCAACCTTCAGCACAACCATGGTCCTGGTCTAGGTCTATTAATTGAAAGGCTTCAGTTCTAAATAAGTTAGCATTAATAAGTGGAGCATAAACGCCAACAATTGCCACCTCTGCATCACTGGCCGACTGATACATATTCGATGGGCTGTAAAAATCATAAACTTTTTCTTCTAAAAAAAATTTACAAGATGATAAGCTCAAAGCAGATACCATCATCAGTACAATATATTTTCTTTTCATATTTTCTCTGTTTTTAATATTTCCAGGCAAGTTAAAAAGTAGCAGTAAGATTTACACTAACTGTTCTGCTTAGAGGATAATTACCCATATCCACACCACGACGTGCAGGATCTGCATTAAAAGCGTTAACCTCAGGGTCGAAACCTGAATATTTTGTAAGAGTAAGCAAGTTAGATGCAATGACCGATACCCGAAGTTTTTGAAAAAATGAGGTACGGGCAACATTAAAGTTATAACCTAAGTTTACACTTTTCAATCTGATGTAAGAACCATCTTCAACATAGCGATCAGAAAATAATACTAAGCGTTTTTTCGACTCGACTGCTTTCGGGTAAAGATTACTTGTCCCTTCGCCTCTCCAAAGGTTGTGGTAAGCTTCCCAGGTAATATTGCTGGAACTACCGCCAATATTACTAAGCATGCTCCATGATGTTGTATTTACAATGTCATTGCCAATCACTCCCTGAACAAAGAAACTCAAATCAAAGTTATTGTATGTAAAAGAGTTGGAGAAACCGAAAATATAATCAGGGTTAGTGTTTCCAACCACACCAATATCATCCGAATTGAGAATAAAGTCCTTTGCCGGATCAGCTGTCAGGTTGGAAGCATTCATATAACGATATTCACCAACCATAAAATTTTGTGTTGCCGGATCATTTACATAAAGACCGTCAGCTTTTACCTGTTCTAAGTTTTGATATACTCCCAAAGTTTTATAGGCGTAGATATCGCCCAATGGGCGACCCACAACCAAACGGAAAGGCTCTACATCTGTGGCAACCTTTAAAACTGTCTGTGATGGAATATCCTTGCCCAATGAGGTTATTTTGTTACGGTTGAATGAAATATTAAAGTCAGACTTCCATGTGAATAATTCATTTTTTACCGGATATGCTCCTAAAGTAATTTCAAGACCATCATTTCTCAAACTCCCCATATTCATCCAGCGACGGTTATAGCCCAAGCTTAGTGGCAACTCCTGCTGTTGCAGCAAATTACTGGTATTCTTACGATATAAGTCAACGGTCAGGTTCAGTATGTTATTGAAGAAACCAAAATCTGCACCAACATTATATTGTCTTGTTGTTTCCCAAGTCAGGTTATCATTTCCAAGCCCGTTAGATTGTATTGCAGTACCAACCTGGATAAGTTCCTCAAAAGGATATTTCACGGCACTCATACTTGTTAAGGAACCGTAAGATGAAATACCCTGATTTCCTGTTTCACCATAACTCAATCTTAGTTTTAAGTTACTGAATACATTAAGATCTTTAAGAAACTTTTCTTCGCTTGCTTTCCAGGCAACAGCTGCAGAAGGAAAGTAAGCCCATTTATTATTTTTTGCAAACTTACTGGATCCATCTGCACGATAAGAGGCCGTGAGGAGATATCTGTTCAATAATGAATAGTTTATACGACCCAGTGCCGATGCTAAAGTATTCATGCTTCTGCCATTGTAAATTACTGGCATTTCACTTGCAGTCTGCATCGCATTGTCCTGCAGATAGTCGTTAATAAAACCTGTAACCTGATTCGATCGATTTTTGCCGTTTCCTATTTCCTGTGTTTCCGCAATTACTATGTTCAGGTTATGTATCTTATCAAATATTTTTGAATATGTCAACAGGTTTTCGTTTACAATGTTGGACCTTAGGTTGTCACTATAATAAGCTTTACCATTCTTTGATTCACGTGTACCGGCTGGAAGATATTGCTCACGTCGTTGAAGGTCCAGATCGGTACCCACTCTTATTCTAAGTTTAAGATCTTGTGTTAATTTACCTTCCAGATACCCTGAAACAGTGCTTTTGTAACCTTCAACCATATTCTTTTGAGAAAGTACATAAGCAAGCGGATTGGAAGCATCGTACCATTCATCGGCTATATCCCCGGCAGGTGTCATTGCGGTGTATACTGATGGATATCGAAGCGCCGAACGAACAACCCCACCCGCTTGTCCAACATCTGAACCTGTCTTTACAAAACGGTTATCTGCATAAGAGAGGTTGGAGCTGACACCAAATGAAATTCTGCTGTTAATTTGACCCTGGAGATTAATTCTCAAACTTCCTCTTTTGTAAGCGGAACTGGTAAGGATACCTTTTTGATCGATGATATTGCCAGAGACCATATAGGTGGTTTTTTCCGTACCGCCGGAAAGAGACAAAGTAACATCAGTCAGGTCCCCATTCTGAAAAATCATATTTTGCCAGTCAGAAGAATTATTCCTGTAATATTCGGGCATATTCATTCCTGACTTAGTACCAAAAACATCAAAATATTTCATATTATTCCCCGCCAAAAAGCCAGCATTAGAATCAAAACGATCCGCATTGATGCGAGCCTCATTAAACAACTTCGCATAGGCTTCTCCAGGAAGCACATCTATTGTGTTTGTAGCGAAGGACCAACCTTTATTTACATTTAATTCTATTTTGGTTTCACCTGCCCGACCTTGTTTTGTCTTTATCAGAACTACGCCGTTAGCACCGCGTGATCCATAAATTGCAGTTGATGACGCATCTTTTAGCACCTCAACAGACTCAATATCACCAGGGTTAATCATTGATAGCGGATTTGTTTTAGACATATCACCATCAGAACTATTAGGTGATGAATTTGCTTCATATGGAATATCATCAATAACATATAAGGGTTCAGTTCCTCCTGAGAATGAGTTTGCTCCACGAATTTGAATACTCATACCACCACCAGGTGCACCGTCCATTTGTTGAACAAATACTCCTGCCAAGCGACCTTGAAGGCCTTGGTCCAAAGATACCGGAGAAGACCTCATTATATCTTCACTTTTAATACTCCCAACACTACCTGTAAGATCACTTTTACGCACAGAACCATATCCGATTGCTACAACTTCATTAATAGCGAAATCGCTTGGCTTCATCTCAACATTCAATATAGCTGTTTCAATCTTTTTTTCTTTGGGGTCCATCCCCATGAATTTAAACACCAAGATATCGCCCTTGTTGGCGATGAGCGAAAAGTTGCCTTTTGCATCAGTAGCGGTGCTGGTTGTCTTCCCTTTTACAACAACTGAGGCTCCCCAAACGGGCGAATTTGTATCATCGGTAACGGTACCTGAAACTTTAATCTGTGCATAGAGTTGTGTGGTAAACAACCCTAAAATTACCAGCAGTAAGTTTATTCTTTTCATTATCTTTTTCTTTTTAGCTTGGTTATGTAAGGCTGTTTAATATTTGATGGCTTTTGCATTGATATTTATTTCATTTGTTGCCTCTCCGGTTGTAAGCGATTTGACATAAATGACCCCACAATCTGCTACCTGTATAGCAGGATCAAGGGGAATCACCATTACATTTTTCTTATAGAAATAGTACTGCCCTGCCGAGGTTACCTCTATTGAGGTAGCGGTTGGATTCATGCTTCCGGACAAATAGAGCAACCGATTGTTATTGCTTAAATCATTCCACATTGAAGAGGTGAAGCGGCCAATACGCATAAACTTTGTTACAGGAATGTCATCAACAGTCGAACCAGTCGGAAATTTTATCAGGTAATTGGGGACTAGTGTATTCCACTCACTTAGAGAAATAAGATAATGTTTACCGTTGATATACCGATACCCAAGATCCGCTTGTTTTAGATATGTCGTGCTTGTTGCAACGTCCGTGTTGGTATAGCGGCCACTTCGTTTGTAGCTCCAGAAAAATTTATTTTGGACAACCCCGAATTTTTTATCCCCGCTATTACTTATTGTCGTTCCTCCTGTAATATCACCTAAACCATTTGCTGGTAGTTTAAGATAAAAGCCTGCAGAGGTTGCTCCACCGTAATTATCAAGGGCAACAACACGGAAACCACAACGAAAGGGCATAAAATCATTACATACTAAAGTGTCTTTATAATTCTGAATTTCCACAGAATCTAAATGAGAAACCAGTTTACTGCCTGTGGTCCCATAAACATAATAATCGTCCACTGAAAGAAGTTTAGCAGAAGCATTTACAGTATACTCCATTTTAACTTCAGATGCAGAGCTTAAACTTATCGTATCGACAGGATCAAAAGCAACGCCGTCGACCCAAATTTTGTTTATTGTGATTGTAGGTTCCGGAAGAATAATTTTGCTTTGCTCTTCCTTACAACCAAAAACCGAAAGTCCTAAAAAAAGAACAAATACAGTTCCTGGAATTGTTTGTTTCATGGTAATTAGTTTTAGGTTATTAGATAAGGCTTTCTAAAATATCAATGAGGCAAAAATAGACATTCAACACCTATATTAAATATATTATTTTATCCATATATGATACTTTTTCTACCAATTTTTCAATAATAAAAATTAAATATCAAAATATTTAAGCTAAGCTTTACATAATTTCTTTTATGGAAAGCAATTCGTTATGCAAAGTCGAAGTAGAAGGCATACTATAAATCAAACCGTTACGAGTCAACTTTGAATAACATTTAGCTTTCCATAAAACAGCAGTTCGATTTGCCATCTTTTTTTATAAATCTGGGCGATATCTTCCGCCGGAAGTTCCAGGCTGTCCGCTAAAATTTGTACTTTTGCCCATGTCGGTTTCTCTTATTAAGTTTCGCAACTGTAAAGGTAAACCTTCAGGGGGAATTACCGAAAGGGGTTCCCCTTCCTTTTTAGCTTCTCGAATTATTTAACCGGACACTAGTGATTTTACACCAAAGAAAACAAGGCTGTCAAGTTGAGTGAAATAAAATCTGAATACACAATTACCTTAGATAAACTGGTTAAATGATAACAGGAAAGTATAAGGAGCTCTATAATGAGCTCATCCGCGAGATTCCGAGTGAGCGATTACTCCACGACTCTCTTAGCACACTAGCCTTTGGCGCTGATGCATCGTTTTATAGATTAATTCCAAAACTGATTGTTAAGGTTCGCTCAGAAAAAGAGCTGCAACTGGTGGTAAACAGGGCTAACGAACTTTCAATTCCTGTTACATTTAGAGCCGCAGGCACATCGCTCTCCGGGCAGGCAATAAGTGATTCTGTTCTTGTTATTGCATCGCACGGGTGGCAAAATCACGAGATAGTAGACAATGGTAACCGAATAAAATTACAGGTTGGGTTAAGGGGTTATCAGGCGAACAGGTATCTGGTAAAATATGGCAGGAAGATTGGCCCGGACCCCGCATCGCTTGATAGTGCCATGATTGGAGGTATAGCTGCCAATAACGCAAGCGGAATGTGTTGCGGCACATCGGAAAACTCCTACAAAACAGTTGCAGATATAAGAGTTATTCTCTCGGACGGGACAATTTTGGATACAGGCAGCCAAGA
>Ga0209125_1001236_pt1 | contig 25135 bp, 18 predicted proteins | sample BarGraIncub1131A_FD_184503 | JGI IMG/M metagenome (GOLD analysis project Ga0209125, IMG submission 184503) | Arctic peat soil microbial communities from Barrow, Alaska - Barrow Graham LP Incubations 11-31A (SPAdes) (version 2) | ecosystem: Environmental > Terrestrial > Soil > Wetlands > Peat... | reverse complement strand
TCCCCGCCATGACCTCGGCCACGTTCTTGGCCACCGAGGTTACGTACGCCGTGCAGTACCACTTCTCGTATTCGTCCTTGCTCATCTTGGTAGGATCTTTCATGCCGAGTGAGTCCATCGGGACGGTGAGAGCGCTCACCAGCACCCGGGACAGCTTACCCTGCTGCTGGAGCAGCTCCTGGACCGTCACCAGGGGCGCGAAAAGCTGCTCCTCCTCATAGCCGCCGGTAGTGACCACGCCGACTACCCGAAAACGCTGGGTACGCCCGCGCACCGTCGCATCGAGCTCCTTGCCGACGGCGATTCCCAGCCGCTTCGCCAGAGTCGCTCCGACAATCGCCTCGTCGGGGCCGGCCGGCCAGTTCCCCTGCACTTCCCACCAGGGTGCGATTCCCTTGATCCCCTGGACGCTGGAGTCCTCGCCCGGCACCTCCAGTTGCTTGGTGAACCAGGTTCCGGATACGACCCCGCGCTCCACCTTTCCTGCGGCGGAAAATTTAGCGATCCCGAAGAGGTAGGGAGCAAAGCCGGTGATGTTGTACTTCCAGAAGACCGTCTTGATCTTCGGCAGGTCATCCTCGCGCAGAAAACCGCCCCCCTCCACGGCAGCCGGTTCCAGCAGTATGTTGGCGCCGTAGCTGCGCAATTCCAGCGCCATCTTATGGGAGATCTCGCCGGCTATGCCGAGAAACGCCGTGGCGACGGCGGCGCCCATGGCAATGGACAGGAAAACCAGCAGTACCGCCTTGGGACGCTTGAGGAAGGAGTTTTTGAGGATACGGAACAGCATGGTTAGCAACCTAAATCAGACAGTTATCAGCCATAAAAGGAGACTATATCGGGAAAAAGCATAAGAACTTATCGCCGCGACAAAGCACAGGTGGCAAAGGAAAAGCCGGATTTCAATCATTCGAAGCTAAAACATTCAGCCACAAAAACGCACAAAAGACGCAAAAAAAATCTAACCCTCACAAATGCTGTATCAGAGCCACCAAAAGAGCAACACCGACTCAGATGACAAAAGATCTTTTTGTCTGAGCATAAAAAACCTTTAGCCACAATAAAGGTTCAGGTTAGGTTCCAAGGTTTACCCTTTTGTGCCTTTTGTGCGTTTTGTGGCTAAAAGGTTCAGGTTAGGTTCCAGCATTTACCCTTTTGTGTGTTTTGTGCATTTGGTGGCAAAAAAGGTTCAGGTTTATGTCTCATGGTCGTGCCCTTCGTTTCTTTTGTGCCTTTTAGTGTCCAAAAGTTTTTTCGGCTTATTTCTCCAACTCGGCACGCATCTCGGCCGGAAGCGACTCCTTGAGCTTCGCCACCGTCTTCTGCATGCGGCGCCAGGCGACCACCCCCCAGACCACCACGCCGAACATCATGACATGCTTCACCGCCAGGGCCGGGATCTGCAGCTTGTCGGCGGCGTTGGCCCATTCGAAGCTGGTGTAGAAAATGGTCCGTGGCACGCCGCCCAGGATGACCCACCAGAGGGCGAACTTGAACAGCTTGACCATGTGGCGGTTTGTCTTCAGGAAGAAGAGCGTCGACTCGGGGGAGTTCATGGTCGCCTGGATGCGAATGATCGCATGGAGGGCGAAGCCGCTCCCCACCAACAGGCCGGTGGCCATGTCGTGGAAATAGTTGTTCATCATGATGGCTACGCCGAGCCCGGGACCGATAGTGAAGACAGGCATGGATTGGTACATCCTTTTCAGGTGACGGACCCGCAACGCGTCCGTGATTGCGTACAGAATAGCCAGCGGCAGTCCGGCAGGGGTTGCGACTACGCCCCTGCCGGACTTTCAGGCGCCAGGTTTGCTAAAGCCTTTTTATGGTGATGTTATAGGAGACATAAAGGTCGATGATTTTCTGATCCCAGTCGAACTGGGGCTTGATAACCATGGTCCCGGTCCTGTCGATGAAGCCGCACTTGTTGTCCACCTTGACCGGCGCCAGGCCGTCCGCGAAGAGGGAGCCGGCGTCGTACTGCGCCTTGATGACCATGGTCCCCTTCTTGTCCATATAGCCGACCTTCTTGTTCTCCACGACGGGCGCCAGTCCCTCGGAAAAGAGGGTCGGAGCGCCCAATTCCCGTTTCATGATCGGCTTGCCCGAAGGGTCTATCAGCTGCCAGATTTTGCCCTTCTGCACGGCGGCAACACCTTCGTGGAAGCTCGTGGCATCGTCGTACTCCGCGGGTATGATCATTTTACCGCTGTGGTCGATGAAGCCGACTTTCCCGTAGGCGCCGTTCACCTTGACCAGCGCGAGCCCCTCCTGGAACATGGCGGCCTCGTCGAAACCAGCCGCTATGTGGAGTTTACCGTTGATGTCGATGTAGCCGTACTTCTTGCCGACCTTCACCACCGCCAGGTCTTCCGAAAAGTGCTTGGCGTCGTCGAAAACGGGCTTGATGAACATCTTGCCGTTCTTGTCGATGAAACCGGCCTTGAACTTGCTCTTGTTGTCCACCACGATCACCGAAGCGACCCCTTGGGTAAAGGCGAAGGTAGCGACATAGACAGACTCGGTAATGCGCTTGCCCGTCTTGTCTATGTAACCCCAGCGGTCGCCGGACTTAACCGCGGCCCTGCCGTCCTTGAAGATGGAGCCGGAATCGAAACTGGGGGGAATGATCACCTTGCCACCGGCGTCGATGTAGCCGTCCTTGCCGTTAATGCGCACCGCAGCCAGACCCTCGGAGAAGAGTGAGGCATTCTCGTACTGCGCCGGGATGACCAGCTTGCCCTTCTTGTCGCAGTAGCCGTATTTCCCGTTGCTTTTCACCAGCACGCGGAATGAATCATCCGCTTTCGCCTTGTTATCCTCCCGCTGGCATGCGGTACAAAGTAGCGCCAGTATCATCGCGAGACCCAGGATACGTTTCATCGTTTCATTCTCCCGTACTGTTATTGGTGAATTTGTTGAAGAGTTTGATGAACTCATCTTCGGCAAGGCTCTTGTAGTATTCCGCGCGGCAGGCGACTACCAGCAGCCGCCTACCCCCTTCCTCCCGGATGGCGCCGACCATCTCGCGCCGGTAGAGCAGCAACTTCCAGATCAGTGCCAGCGAGGCAATGGCAAAGCCGGTATAGAGGATGGAAATCCCGCGTTCCTTGATGACATAGAAGCGTACCCAGAAGGGCATCTCCTTCATTTCCAAACGGTAGCCTGCAAAGGTCATGGCGCCGTTCTTGGGAACGGTGCCCTTGGCAATTTTTTTCCCGTCACGTTCAACCTCGATGGCGAAAACTGGATTCTTGAATTCCTGGGTGCGAGTCGAGGCGACGCCGCCTTCCAGGGTGTAATCGGGGTAAAAATTGGCGCGAAAGACGAACCCGGCCAGACTGAAGGAGTCCTGACGACCCAACATGACGTCCAGTTTCGAATATGCCCCGTCGATTTCCTTACCAGAAGGGTCTTTGACGACAAACAGCGGGGCGACCCCGAGGTGCTTGAAGACAAATGACGTGTTGTCCACGATATACGGTATGTTGATGCCGGCCGTGTGCGCCCGGCCGGCACCATCGACCAGCTCCACGTCAATGCCGGTCGGGGTGTTTTTCACGACATGCGGCACGATACTCTTGACGGTAAAAGACGCCTTGGGGATGGTTCCGACCTTCGGCAGCAAGGGAATGGGTCGCGCGTTATAGCGCCCCAGCTCACCCTGGAACGACTCCCCCTGGGCCAGATCCAGGTACCCGATAAACGTGGTGTAGATCGTTACCAGCCCACCGAGAAGAATGAGAAAGAAGCTGAGATGAAAGAGCAGGGAGGCAATGGGCGACAGACGGTTCTTTACCCCGTAGAAACCATCCCCATTCCCTACCACGGCATAGCCATTCTTGTGCAAAAAGCCGATCACCGCGTCATTATCGATACCTTCAGGAACCGGGTAGGAGTTGCGGAACGAGTAGCCACCAGCTGTTGTCGGGTTGACAATCTTTGTGGTAGAAAGCGAGGTCCGACTCCTGACGAGCGGCACACGCTGCCACATAACCAGGGAGAGGTTGAGGAAAAACAGGACCCATAAGGTCACCGTGATGGGTGAGGTGTAGATCGAGGTGAGCCAGAGCGCATCGAGGAAAGAGACAAGGGCAGGAGAATTACTTTTCCATTGAAGGTACATCACCTTTACCAGGCTGACTTGCGGCACCCAGAGGCCGATCATAAAAGTCAGAGCCAGCAGGCAGATGAGCACGATGGTAAAGCGCACTGAACTAAGATATTTCAACAGTTTTTTTAACATAGGGAATTGATCGCCGCCCGGAAGCTATAAATATGAACAATACTTGAACCGCAAAGACGCAAAGAAAGTCAAAACAATAAACCAGAATCTTGTTAGCCACAAAAACGCACAAAATACACAAAAAAAATCTTTAAATCTTTAAATCTTTAAATCATTTAGTTTTTGTGCTTTTTGTGCGTTTTTGTGGCCAAAATGTCTTTTTGGTCTGTTTTGGACGAGAGGTTTCACCTCACCTGGAACATATGCAGGCTGGTATTTACGACGAGGTTCACCCCAAAGAAGCAGATGATCACGGAGGCCATCGCGGCAATCGCCAGCCATGCTAACCGCTTTTCACGCCAGCCGAAGGTGACCCGCAGATGAATGGTTATACCGTAGATGAGCCAGGAGATGAAAGACCAGGTTTCCACGGGGTCCCAACTCCAGTAGCTTCCCCAGAGATCTTTGGCCCAGATGGCGCCGGCACAGATCATGATGGTATCGGTGATGAAACCGAACACGACGTAGCGGAAAATAAGCTCGTCCAGACGGCCCGGAGAGGGGAAGCGGTCCAGGGAGGGATTCGGAACCTCCTGCGTCTCGCTCTTGCGCTTCATAAGAAAGAGCACACCCGCGGCCATGGCGAGGGCATATGCGCCGAAGGAGATCCAGGCGAAGTAGACATGAATATAAAGCCAGACAGTCTTGAGGCTCGCCGCCATGGGAGTCAGATCCGGGTTCTGCATGTACCCGTAACCCATCATGATGAGAACCAGGGGAATAGTGCCGATGGCGAGCCCTTGGAGCGCCTTGGTTTGCCAGCCGACAAAGAGAGTACCGGCTACGATGAACCACCCTCCCATCAGGGCGTACTCGTAATGGCCGGACCAGGGAAGATGCCCTGTTGCGTTAAACCGGGCAAAGATCGTTGCACAATGGGCAAGGAACCCGAAAGCGACAAGAAGTGTTACCTTCGGCAGAACTCGGGGGTTTTTGAAGGCAAAAGAATAGACGAAGCCGCCGATCGCCAGGGCGTAAGCCACCAATGTTACCCAATAAAATACTACTTCCCAATAAGCCATGTTTTTTCTACCCCTGTATGTTAGTCAAACCGGACAAAGCACTCGGCCATAAAAAAAAGAACCATAACCAATAACCTTTTGGCCACAAAAACGCACAAATATCACAAAAAAAGAACAAACTCACAATGAATCAGCATAGTGCATTCAACAATTTTTCGAATAGATGTCTATGAAAGGTTAAAGCCCCCAAGATTTACTTTTGTGCCTTTTGTGCGTTTTGTGGCTAAAAAGGTTCAGGTTAGGTTCCGGGGTTTCCTTTTTGTGCCTCTTACGGCAAAAATGTTTTAGTTTAAATCCTCAAAATTCTATTATTTTACAGCCAGCTTTGCCTGAGTTAGCATAAAACCAGGCTAAGCCCCCAAGCATCCGATCAGTTTTTTTGTTTCCCTACCGACCGTCTTCACCTTGCATTTACCGCCATCCACCTCTTCCAGCCAGACACGTCGACTCGGCACCAGGAGTCGCACCAGCAGACCCAAGACGGCCAAGATAGCGCCAAATATCATCGGTTGGGTATGCCTGCCGCGCGAGACGTGAATTTCGGTCCACTGTCCAAGCTTGTCTATCGTGATGCGATAGGCTCCCTGCACCTTGTAGGCATCCTGCTGGAAGACGATGTCGGTATCGAACACCGGTTTCCCGTCCTTGGACATCAGCACCTGCATCTTTCTTAGGGCCGGATCATAATAGAGATCGCCGCGAAACGATCCATTATCAAATCCGGCGTAATGGCTGTACGCGCCTTTTTTCTGCACTAGGGGCATCAACTTGACGAAGTCGGTGAAGACGAACTTCTTGTCATCGGCGGTCTTGATCGTTACGGACGCGTCGAGCACGAATTTGGCCATGTTGATGTCAAAATCGCGGTAGTGCAGCGGCTTGTAGGGCTCGATTACCCCTTGGACCAAAACCTTCCTATCCTGGTCAAGTACCGCAATATCCGTGGCCCCCTTGGGATAGGTGGCGTTTGGCATGATCTGCTTGCGGACCTGGATCTGCGGCAGCCCCTTGGGTGAGGCGAGCGGTCCGAGAATGAGCTTGCCGTAAGCCTTGTTGTTACCCAATGACACAGGCTGCCCCACGCCAAGCAGAATCGTCCCGGAGAATTGCGTCAGGTTCGCCCAGGTGCCGGCAGCAAGAAGAAACAGAAGCCCGCCGTAGAGGAGCGTCGTCCCCAGATATCCGAAGTCAGGTTTTTCAGCGTAGCTGCCACTAGCGTCGAAGCGGTAACCGTCGCCGGACAATTCCTGCCGCAACTCACCGGCCGGCCGGTCCAGAGTAACAGCGGTGCGGGGCACCCGGCACTGGCTTCCATAACGGATGGTTTGGCGCACGCCTGCCAAGCTGAGTACAAATCTGTATGCGATGCATGCCAGCAGGCAGAGGTTGTTCGCGAGAATCAGTTTCGTGGTGATGGGCAGGAACCTGGGAAGTGGCAGGTAGCGTCCGGCTATGATTAGAGCAGGTATGACGAGAAAGATCAGCAAGAAATACGGGGAGCGAAGGACGACTTCCCTGAACCTGACAGATTGAGGCACTGCAGACATAAGACATACCCTTTTTACTTAATGCAGGATAACTTGAGGATGTATTTCATCGCGTGAATCTAGCACAGTTCACGGTGAATTGGTACCTAAAATAGGCGAAAAAAAATGCCGGCACGTGAGTGCCGGCATACATTGCAGAACAGTGAGGAGAGGGACATTGCTGTCCCTCTCCGTCATGATAAAACAGGTTAGTAGGTCAGAGGACGCTGTACTGTCCTGGGACCGCCATGGCCGCCTGCGATCGAAGAACCGCCGTGGTCGGAACATGCACCCCAAGTGCCGAGAACCGGCTGATTGGGCGCGAAGCTGTCCGTTGCTGCGTTCTTCATCCCGTTGGCCGGAGAAACATTACCTGCGCCGTTCGCCGGGTTTTCGTTGAGCGTATAGCAGGTTGCCCTGGAACCAGTGAAGATAGTTTTCTCTTCCCAGGTGTTGGTGAGTTCCGGAGTGTTCGTGCCCTTAGCTGCGTTTATTGCATCTGTTTCTGCCTGTGATTTTGAGAATGTAAGCACACCATCATTTCTCAGGTGGTTGTTCGGTGCGTACTTGACGTTGCCCAGACCCGGTAGGAAGCGGTAAGGCTTCTGGGTGGTGCCGGTGCCGTCTACGTACTCGATGTTGCCACCGTGGATGCCGCCGAACTTGGCAGCAGAACCGCTGTTGTGGCAGTTTGCGCACTGGATGGCGAACATGTTGCTGCCTTCTCCGTTGCTGTTCAATGCTGTGAGATCACGCTGAAGACGATCGGAGCCGATCTTGCCGGCAGCAGAGTTGGTCCAGATGTCGCCGTTGCAGTCCAGGCCTGAGTTGACGCCTTCGTGCTTACCCGCCGCGCCGTACTTGTTGAAGGCATGGCAGTTGTAGCAGACAAGCGAAGGAACGGTGTTGATATCGGTGGCGATGGGGATGTCGCCGGCGAAAGTGCCTCCTGCGTTATGCAGGGCATCGGTACCTGCGCTGTTACGCAGCATGTACTCGTTGACCGAGCCGTGTGCGCCGATGGCAGCCTTATTGAACTTTGTGTTGGTGTTGGTCCACTGGCCGACGGTGTGGCAGTCGCCGCAATGGAGGGTTGAGTCGTCACCTAGTGTGGTACCGTAGCCGAGAGGTACGTAGGTTGTTGTGAAGTAGCCTGCGTCGAACAGGGTCTTACGCTGGCCTACGCCAGTTTTACCTGCTTCATATGCTACCCCGTTAAAGGCCGCCGAAGAGGTGTTGGCGAAAGTGGCCGGGTTAGCGATTTGGCGTGCGCCGGCAACGGCACCGGTGGTGCGTCTTGAGTTGCCTGTGTAGCGCTGGCCGCGAACCGCGTGGTGCGATGCGTTGCCGGTAGAGAACTGGCCGAAGGCGTTGACGACCCTACCGCGAGCCATCTGGTCGTAGCCATTGGAAATTGTGTCACCGAACGGATTGCCTGCCGAGTTGCCCGAGACGAGGCCGACTACAGCCGGTGCGCCGTTTGCGTTATGGCAGGAGAAGCAGAACTGGTCCATCAGGTTGTGGTCAGGTGTTGCAGGGTTCCAAGGGAACACGGAGACACCAGCAGTGGTTACGGATTTGTTGCCGCCGAGTTCCTTGGCAAGCTGAGCAGCCGGGATACCGCCGCCGTTACGCAGGTAGATCGTGTTACTGACCATGTGGAAGTTGCTGTCGACGACGACTTCGCCGTTGACCAGTTTACCTTCAGCATGGCAGCCGAGGCACTGTGCATTGGTCGGATCGCCGCCATCGCTGTTTACGATGTGGTGCGATCTCTTGATGGGGTTACCGCCGAATTCGCCGGTAGCACCGGTGATCCCACGGACGCCATCGCTGGCAGCAGCATGGCTGGTGCCAGCATTGACGGCAACGGCGTGGCAGCCGATGCAACCGCTATTGGACAGCGCAATATGTGCGGCGCGAGTGGTCTCGCCTGTGCTGTGGCAAGGTGTGCAGCCAAAGGGAGGAGCAACTGCGGCAAAGCCATGAATACCTGCACCACTATGGCAACCACTGCAGATAGACTCAGAAACCGCTAAAGTCGGGGGAGTAGCGCCGGTGTGGCAAGAGGCGCACTGTACCGTTCCCGGGTGGGCGCCGTTGTTGGCGCCGTAATGGCAGTCATAGCACATGGCGCCATTGGCCGCGTGCACTGATGCCCCCCAGTTTGTGGTAATATCCGGGCTGCCGACACTGTTATCCGTGTGGCAGAACTGGCACTGGCTTTGAGCAGCATCCATCATGGAAGCAACGACGTCGACGTTGACGTTCGAGATGCCGGGGAGTGCTGTAGCACCGTTGATTGCAACCTTGAAGGTGTACCTTCCGACAGTGGCCGGAGCGGTGAAGGTCGCGGTGTTGCCAGCAGGGGTAAGTGTAACCGTGTCCGGCCCGCCAATCTGGGTCCAGACATAGGTCGCGACAGGAGCAGCGGGAGTGACTGTGCCCGCCAGAGTCACTGTCGCGCCAACCAGCGCACTCTGACTCAAGCCAGCACTTGCAGTCTGGGTTGATGTGGTGGCAGTCGCCACCAATGCAATCGGAGCGGAGATCACGGTGCCTGCGGCAAAAGTGACTCTCATCGAACCGTTCACTACGCCGGTAGCGCCGGTGACGGCGATTGCATAACCGCCGACCGTACCGCTGGCAGAAGCATTAGCTCCGCCGAGTGTGAGGGCTTGGATGGCGTATCCACTTTTCGGTACAAAGCTGAACGTAAGTGCAGTCAGGAGTTTGGTACCAGTGTAAATGTTGCCGACAGATAGCGGGGACGCAGTTCCGCCCGTCATGATTGAACCCACTGCGACTGCATTCGCAACGAACCTTGTTTTGAGGGTCTTGTTAAGACTGCTTCCGACGAACGATGCGGTATAAGGGCTAGCAGGTGCAGTAACCACGAGTGAATCCAGGGTTACTGAGCCGATGGAGTATCCAGCAGGTGCAGTCACTGTATAGTCCATGTTAGCATGCGTGGAGTAAGCCTTGTAAATGGCGCCATCTGCGAGCACCTGCCCAGTCTTGTTGCGGGAATCTATGGTTCCTCCACCCGAGGTTACCTGCGTGGTGAAGGTCCATGCACAGGCCAGAGCTGGGATGGTACACGCCAGCAAGGCTGTAGTCATAATCTTCTTAAACATGCGTTTCTCCTTTTAATAAGATTAGGGCGGTAATGTTTCAAGTAGAGTGGGGGGGCTTTCAGCCCCCCCCACTTTTCAAACAATTACTGCTACTTTCCTGTGAAACGGTCCTTCCTGCAGTTATTTCACGTGGCAGGAGAGGCAGATTGCGGAACCTTCTTCCTTAGCATAGAGGAAGTAGTTGTAGGAGTTGCCAGCAGAAGGCTTTGCGTTGACGGTGTTGTGAACGTCGTGGCAGGTAGCGCAGGTCATGTAATCGCCATACAGGGTGTCTTTGATCGTCTTGGTGCTGTAGGTCATGCCTGTGCGGTTGACGGAGTCGAAATTGCCGGTTACGTCGTTAGTGATGAAACCGAGGGTTTTGTCAACAATTTCTGTACCACGAGCAGCTACTGCGTCGGTCCAGGTGAAGCCGATCGGGTGGGTTACGGTCAGGTCAGTGATGAAACGGTTAGCGGTGTTGTTCAGGCCGTCCACGTAGCTCGAAGCCATGGCCTTGGTGCCCTGGACATCGGAACCGGCAGTTCCGTGGGAGTCAACAGCGGTGACGCCGTCGTGGCAAGCCATGCAGAGGCGGCTCGGTCCGATCAGCGGATCGCCGATGTTAATGCCCGAGTTGGTCGGGGCAATCCAGGTGTACGGCGTTGCCATCGTTACGGACGCGGCATTCGCATGGTTCCAAAGGGGAACGTTCAGGTCGGTCTTCTGCGCATTATGCGGGGTATGGCAGAAAACGCAGGTACGCTGAAACTTGTCCGGTGTGTAGCTGCTTAAGCTGTTGATGTCATGCATGGAACCGTTGATACCTGTTGCCGCTCCGGAACCGGCGAGGACTACCGTGGCGGATGAGGCGAGGGCGGCGACTGCGAGTGCGACTGCGAGCTTTTTAAACATGTTTTCTTCTCCTTTTGGTGGAAAATATGGTGCCAGGGCACCAGTGATAACAACGTATTTCGCAAAATTTTAGATTTGCAGCAAACTCCCCATGCTCACCACCTTTCTTTGTTTTTGTGGCGCTGCCGTAAGTCGTTATACTTGCTTTCAAGGACTCGAATTGGTGATCTCACCTTACGCTACCAGGTAATGCAAGCCGTGCGCCACAATCACAAATAACTTTATTGCCCATGCCAGGCTCAAGGTTTATACTCATAACTACATGTAATTATTCGTCTTATATTTTAAACCGAAATTTGCATGGTGGTAGTTTCCGGCTGCCTGCACCACCATCAGGCCTAGAGCCCGCGAAAGAACGTTATCTCGCGGAAGGTAACCCGCCATATTGCGTATTAGGCTAAACCGTAGCCAGACACTAAGAGCGGCATGATGCCAAAAGGGTTCGACCAGAGGAGACTCAGAGAAATTGCGGGGGAGAATACGGAGAAAAGCTTATTCAGATTAAGTGATGCTTAGTCGGTTTCTGGATTTGCCCCGGAATCATGGACAGTCAGTTAAGCTACAAGTTTGAGTTGATCGACCTCGAATGGGGTCCGATACCCCAGCGAAGAATGAATTCGTTTGCGGTTGTAGAACCGCTCGATGTAGTCAAAAATACTTTGTCGTGCGTGAGCGCGGGGCTGGTACTGGTTGTGATAAACCAATGCTCTTTTCAGTAATGCAAAGAAACTCTCTGCCCCTGCGTTATCCCAGCAGTTGCCTTTGCGGCTCATGCTGCAAATCGCACCGTGTTCAACCAAGAGGCTCTGGAAGTCGGCACTGGCGTACTGCGACCCTCGGTCTGAGTGATGAATCAAACCTGGTGAAGGATTACGTTGCTTCGCCGCGAGAGTAAAAGCATCCATGACCAGCGTTCGTGTCATGCGCTCCGACATTGACCACCCAACAACGGCGCGTGAGAACAGGTCGATGACAATAGCGAGGTATAGCCAGCCTTCATTCGTCCATATGTACGTGATATCAGCGACCCAGGCTTTGTTCGGCTCTGCTGGCGTGAAATCACGGTTAAGTAAATTCTCAGCCACCGGCAAGCTGTGGTTCGAATTAGTAGTGGCCTTGAATTTACGAATCGTTTTAGCTTTCAGGCCATCTTTTCTCATCAGCCGGGCAACCCGTTTTCGCCCGCAGCGAGTACCGCGGCGACGAAGTTCCTGGTGGACCTTGGGACTGCCGTATTCGCCTCTGCTTTCCTTGTGGATCTCTTTGATCACCTCGGACAGTGCGTTGTCTACTGTCTTTCGCTGGCTCTCAGGCCTGCGTAGCCAAGCATAGTAGCCGCTCCTTGAGACGTTGAAAACGCCGCACATTATAGAGACAGGAAACTCCGACTGAAGGTGGCAAATGAATGGAAAGATCAGCTCGGGTCTTTCGAAAAGATGGCCATTGCTTTTTTTAGGATTTCACGCTCCATCCGCAACCGCTCGTTTTCACGCTTGAGTTGACGGATCGTCTCTGCGTCAGAGCAGGCCATGTGTCCCTTGCCGGGAAACGCTTCTTCAGGCTTTGCTGACAGATCTCTGATCCATTTGTAGAGCGTGTTGACATGGATACCCATATCATCTGCAATCTGGTTCGCGCTGGCACCACCTTCGGTGACCAGTTTAACTGTTTCAATCTTAAACTCGCGTGTGTACGACTTCCTCGTCTTCGATACCATGACAGCCCTCCTGCTGCTTTTGTAGCAGCTTTTCGGACTGTCCACAAGACCGGGGGAGATCCATTCACGTGGGGAGAAAGACAACTGGAGACGCGTATGAGGGAGAAAAATCGAAAGCTTTAACAAAAACATTAGAGTAAGGAGCAGGGATACCTGTTCCTTACTCTAATGTTAAGTCCTGAATAAAATGCCATACTTTTGTCATACCACTTTTATCCCCGGCAGCCACAGTTACGCCGGGTTCACCTGGCGTAACTGTGGCTGCCGCCGGTATGACAGCTGACCGTGCAACTGCCCCGGCCCGGAGTAAGACTCGTGTAGCGGGGATTGGGATTGTTGGGGCTTGAGGCATACACCTTGTCGAAGTTGATGAGATGGGCATTGTTCAGACTCGTGGCGCCGCCCTGGCCCGGCACACCATGGGGATCATGACAGGCAAAGCACGGTATGCACCGGTCCACCACATGCTTGGCATGCTCGTTGGTGAACCCGTTCGCGAAGGCGGTTCCGCTGATCATGACGTAATCCTCCGAGTGACAGGTGAAGCAGAGGGCGTAGTCGGACCTGTAGCCGGAACAACTCGTGGAGCGCCCCGTAGCTCCCTTGACCGGCATGTCATAGCGGGCAATGAGGATGTGCTCATATCGAGATCCATGCGGGCCGTTGGGGCCGGCCCCTCCGGCCTTTTTGCTCTGATCGCTGTTATGGCAGTCGGAACAGGCAATCCGGATCATGGTGTTCTGGTACTGGGCCAGCAAGCTATTGCCACTACTTGTCCTGCGGTTTGCTGCGACCGGGTGGAAGGAAGGATTGGCGCTGTCGAAACGTTTCATCTGGTCCGGTTCGGCGATAATCCGGTTCGGTTTGTTGAGGCCAACAAAATTAAGGGCGAACGCACCGGAGTGGCATTTGTAGCAGATTTCATATTCACTACTGGCATCCACGCTTCCCAGGGTATCCTTGCTGACTCCCTTGACCTTTGCCAGCGACTTCTTCATGAATCCCGCCATGATGGACGAACTTCCGGCGACATGGGAATTGTGACAGTCCACACACTCCACGCGAGGCTGCCTCACCGGGAGCGGCTGTTTCGTATTATAAGCGCCGCCGATGAGGCCGATCGGATGCTTGTAGATTGACTGACTAAAGACCGACTGCAGATTCCTGGAGGAGCCTGCGCTCTGAATTGACTGGCTCGCCTGCGCTGTGGGGGCTTCTGCCGTGCCGGAGGGTGAGACGCTCAGAGACCGGCTCAATACGGCTATGCCAGGATGGGACGTCGGGGTTCCCGTACCATGGCATCCCGTGCCGTTTAAGCAAACCTGGTCGATGGGCGCGCTGAGGAGATACTGCTTAACCGGAGAACTGTGAGTCACATGGCAATTAAGGCAGCCTGCCCCAGCGTAATGGGGCGAAGTATTGTCCCAGCCGGACGGGAGGTGGCAAGCGACGCACAAAGGTGAGGTCACCGCAGGGTTGTACCCCGGTTTCGTGAGGTCTCCGTTGTTCATGACCAGAAAATTGCCGAACTCGTTGCTGTGAGGGTCATGGCAGGCTGTGCACTGGAGGTTGCTGTTCTTGTCCAGCTTGATCGCCGGAGGGAGCGCACCCGGGGCAACTAGTTGCGTCGCGGCGGCAAGAGTATCGGTATAGGCAAAGGAAACTGGGTGGTCGTCGGAGAGGTCGGTCGTCAAATTGGAATTCTTCGAGGGTGTCATATCGCTCGGCATGGTGATCGGCGAGGAACTGCCGGAGAGGGCCCCACTCCCCTTGAGGACCCGGCCACCGTAACTGTTAAGTGCCAGCGTGCCGTCATGGCAACTCAGACAGACCCGTGAGGCACCGGTGGGAACCAAAGGACGCGGGCTGACGTTCTGGTTGAAAACGTCGGACCCATACATCGTATAGGGCAGCAGACCTTCCGGCGGCAGGGCACGATTCCAGAGCGGTGCAAGAGAGGAAACGTTAACGGAATTGTGGGGGGTATGGCAGAAGACGCAGACCCGTATCTCATCATAGGCAATGCCGTGTGTCCCCTTCCCACCGCTGGCTGAGAGGTTGTGGGGCGAATTAACGACGCTCCCCTTGGCGAAAGCGGCACCCTGGTCGGCCAGGGTGAAAAATACGAGCAGCGCCGCAAAGGCAAGGTGTCTTCTGTAGAGGGTCATGCTGCCTCCGGTGTGGTTCTTGATGCGTGGTTCAGAGCGAGGGAAGCACGGGCCCGACGATCAGTTTCGATTCGTCAGCGGCATGCGCATCCTCGCCGGAGATATATCTAAATACCTGGATCCGCTTGTTGTAGGTGTCGGCGACGAATATATAGTCGCTCCCGTCGATATAGAGACCCGAAGGCATCCAGAATTGGCCGCGGCCACTACCAGCTTTTCCAAAGACGAGCTGCGGCTTGCCCTCGCCATCGAAGACCTGGACTGCGTCGCGTAGAGAGTCACAGACATAGATGTGCCCGGCGCTGTCGATCGCGATCCCTTTCGGCCTGCTGAAATACCCCCGGGCATCCCCTGCATCTCCAAATTGCCGCACCACCTGTCCCTCGGGGGTAAGCACCATAATACGGAAGTTGAGAGAGTCGGTAACGAAAATCTGCCCGTTGCGGTCGATGGCGAGGTCTGTGGGATGATTGAAATTGGTCGCCCCATCGCCTGGAGCCCCCAGACGTGAACGCACGATCCCGTCCTGACCTACGGCGACGATCTGGCTGTCTAGGGTGTCCGAGATGTAGATCAGTTTATTGAGCGGATTGAAGGCGATCCCCGTGGGACGCTTGAGCCTTGTGGCCAGAAAAGGCCTGAGGGATCCGTCCCCCGGGTCATGGCGATAGACCATGCCGCTGCTTGAATCGGTAATGTAAAGGCGGCCGCGGTCATCTTCAGCCAGGCCGATGGGGGAACGCAGCGGCGACTCCTGGCCGCCGCCTATGACTGAGTAGCGGCCCCGGCCGATGTCCAGGCAGTGGACCACGCCTCCTCCCGGGTCGGCCAGATACAGCCGCCCCGCCGAGTCATGCAGCACACCATAGGGCCGCGCAATGAGGCGATCACGCCCGCCGGTCAGCAGTTCCAGTGCCCGATTCCAGAAACCCTTGACCAGCCCGAGATCCTCAAAACCGGTAATCGTCTTGACCCAGGCGATCCTCGCCCCCTGCGATCCCACGGACCAGTCAAGGGTTGCCTCGGGCTTGACTTCGTGGATACCCTGAGCGCCGATGCAGGCGGATAGCAGCAGGTACACGGCGCTAGCCGCGCCGATTCCAACGGCCCGGCGCACCGGAGCAACGAATACGGATATAAAGTGCCATGAGCGGCTTGCCATGCTAAAAGTACCTCGTTATGTCGAGAGTTATCGAGTCATCTCTCCGGTAACTTCCGCCGGAGAAGTTCCAGCCCGTCTGTCCGTCGAGGGCGACCGCCAACTTGTTGAACGCCATCCGCGAGGATGCCCGCAGAAAGAAGAAGTCTGTCCCCCCCCTGGTGCCCCCTCGGGAATCGAGTAGATTGGCCGACGTAGTCAGCTTCATGCGTTGCAGGTTCCATATGGAGACTACGGAAAATTCCGCAGCGTTTTCCGTATTTGCTGCCAGGGTGGAAGTCGCGCCGTACATGGTGTAACGCTCCGTCGCATGCAGCAAAAGCGTCACTAGTGGGAAATCCTTTGTATACTGCCCTGCCCCCTCCAGAGTTCTGATTCCCAGAACGCCCGTCACAATGTCGGTATAGGCGAAACGGTAGTTGAAAGGGTTCGTGTTTCCGGTGAAATACACCTGTTTCATGTTTGAGTCACGCAGGTTGTTCTGTGCTGAGCCGCTGATGAGGCTCATCCGCTGCTCCGAGTACGCTCCCCCTACCGAGTATTTGCCGTCGAACAGTGAGAGATCGCAGTTCGCGCTGAGACTGTCATTGGCATATTTCAAGACAGCGTTCAGGGAGACGGTGTACGAGATCTGGATGTCCGCGCCGCCGCCGGTCGTGTCGATCAGTCCCCCCCTGACAATGGTGATCTGTCCGAGGTTGAAGTCGATGGTATAGTCCGACAACTCCGAATAGGTAAAAATGGGATTACTGCTGGTGACGCTGATGACGCTCCGGAGCAGATTGCCGCCGGGGATGGGAAGCGTGATGACGTCCCCCTGATGGACCCCGGGGTGGAATTCGTTTGATACCGTCAGCACCGAAGAGCCGAGACGATTATCAATCACCTCGTGCATGCCGGAGACCGCGACCTGGAGGAGATTTGCTCCGGGAAGCTTCTTGCGGTAATTTATCCCCCCCCCCACGGAATACCGGTATTCGATCCCGCCCAGGAGTTCGTTGGAGGAGGCCTTGCCGCTCAGGCGGCTGGTCACGCTCTCGAAGAGACGATGCTTGAGAGTCACTTCCCCTTCGTTGAGGATGGTATCCTGTTTCTCGCCTGAGAAATCGGTGGTACTGGAGCTGGCATGGGCATATTTCAGATCCATTCCGAGTGCCTTACCCAACTGAGCCTGAAACATTTCCCCCAGGTTGAGGTTGCGTTGCGGCACGTTTTGGGTTTTGGTTTCCTGCAGCTGGATGGAACTGGAAAGGGAATATTTTTTGGCCTCACCCCAGTGAAGAGTGTTGGCCAATGCTACCAGGTAGGCCTGGGAACCTTGCAGGGAGCCTCCGGAGAAGCTGCCGCTCGAATTGGACAAGGAGAGGCTCAAATCGGTGGAGCTGAGATCCTTGTACTGGTGAGCAGCTGAGTAGTCGAAATTGTTAGACGTGGTGCTGCTGTCGAAACCGCCGCCGCTGTTTTCCAGCGTGTATCGCGTGAAACTGAATTTTGACGGCAGAAATTCGTTCCGGATCGTGACCCTGACTGCATTGCCGGTGGTACTGCTGGTATAGGATGGCGCATAAGGGGAATTGACAATGTTTGAGGCCTTGTAACTGGTGATGCTGAAGGGAGTCACGCTTTTGTCCAGGCCGAGGCCGGTGAACTGGTACTGGTAGTTGAAGTTGCTGCCGAAGGCGGTGCTTTTGCCGCTGTCACTCAGCAGGTTCTGGTTCCAGCCAGCAGTGAATCCCAGGGTGGTATTGAGAATGTGGGGATCCACGATGTTCAGGTTGAGGTTTGCGTTGTAGTTCTCCTGAAAACCGTGCGAGGCACTGCCCTGGTTGCCGTTACTGGAGTAATGGTCGCTGAATTGATACTTCAACTCGGCCCATTGCTGAAAGCCTCCCAGAATTAAAAAGGCCTTCTGCTCCCTGACCACGTCGCCGCTCGCCGCAAGAACCGCTTCCGAGGCGAAGATGAGAGTCAGCAGACAGATGATAATTATCAGTACCGGCATGCAGAGCCCTATCTGAGGAAATAACGGTTGTTACCGCCATGCGGATCATGGCAATCAGTGCAGGCCATGCCGTTAGAGACCACCTTGGCATGCATGGCCGCGGCTGCCCGAGCCTCGACATGGCAGGTAATGCAGATCTCTCCCTTGGGCTTGACGAGGAGGCTAGGGTTCTGCGAGCTGTGGGGGAGGTGGCATTTGAGACAGGCGCCGACCGCGGCCGGGCCGTGGAGAAACTCCCCGGCGGGGAAGCCTTTGTGACAGTGCGCGCAGAGGTCCTCGGCAGCAACCACGAAGCCTGACTCCGTGCTCTTGTCGTGACAGTTGTTGCAGTGCTTTTCGGCATAGGGCGGATGCGATGAATCCGAGGTGCCCTGTTTGGCCAGGCGCTTCTTCTGCTCGGCCGCAAGCTCCTCCAGAGTCGCCTGTACATGGTAATCCCTGCAGTACTGGTCCGCCGGCGGCATGCTGGGTACTCCGTCGAAAATGGTGCTGGTAACCTTGTGAACGGTCAGCGGATCGCAGGCGCCGAGTAAAAGCGCCCAGACGGCCGTAAGCCAGAGGATGACGATGCGACTGGTACACATTTGCCTGACGTTGTACTCGCCTTGGCGAGCCGTGTATCCGCGTCTGGCAGCCTTATCAGCCACACCGCCTCCTCTTACAGGGAATGCCTCCATTATTTCTTTTGCATCAGGCCGATGCCGTATACGGAAATACGCGGGATGCAGAATTCCTGACCAAACTGGCTGACAACATAAATCACCCCTTCCAGCTTGAACCCGGGAGCCGCATACTTTTGGAAATATTCCAGGTTGTCAGCGGAGACAGCTATCCCGGCCGGGCCATTGAGCGAGCCCTTGGGAAGCCCCGGCCAGCCGAAATAGGTGAGGGGACGGAACTTGTCGTTGAACACCTGCACTACGTTGGTACCACCGTCAGCGACGTAGATGAGCCCACCGGCGCCTACGGTGACCCCCTTGGGTTTGGCGAAGTTTCCGATGATATCGCCGGCACCGCCAAAGGAGCCGAGGAAGTTGCCGTCCTGGTCGTATTTGAGCACCATATTGCTGCCGAGATTGGTCACGTAAATATTCCCGGCAGGGTCAAATCCGAAGTTGCCGGGAAGCCTGAGGCTCTGACCCTCCTTTTCGATAAAGCCGAATTCGGCAGCCTGTATGCCGGTCTTGCGATCGAGCACCCTGATCCGGCCGGTGCCGAAGTCGAGGGCGAACAGCTTCCCGTTGGATATCCCGACGTCGACGATCTTGGATTTCGGGGCGAAATTCCCGGAGAAGGCGTTCAGGTAATTGCCGGCCGGATCATAGACAACAATCTCCCTTCTGGCAGTGTCGGCCACATAGAGGTTACCCTCGTCATCGAGAGCCGAGTTCACCGGATATTTCAACGCCCCCTTGGGGATTTCGAGACCCTTGGGTGATTCTATGGTGCCCTTTACCGGGTCGACGATAGAGATCCGACCGTTCATCCCTTCGGCGACATAGAGCTTCCCCTTGTAAGCGGTTATGCCATAGGCCTTGCCGAGCTTTTTGATGACTTCTGTCTTCTCATTGCCGGTCAGGAGAAGGGACATACCGCTCTTCTTCTTTTCCGGGCCGATATCGTCGCTCGAATTGATGCCTGTCAGATACTGTATGTGCGGCTCGTCCGGAGCGGGCGGGAAGAATATCGGATTATCTGACAGGTAGTTGCATCCCGTCTGAGTAGCACAACCCGAGAGAAAGGCGGCCAATAATAGGAACAAAAAAGCAATGCCAAATAATTTCCGGTTGATCGGTGTAGTGCTAAGATCTGGAATCATGATTGCTCCTTTATTTGCCTGTTACTTAGAAATGCATGTAGCTTAGTTTCAGAAAACCAAGCATCGAGAACTCTGTTTTCAAATCAGATCAGCCTTTGTTTCCTTTGTTTCCTTTGCATCATGGCGTTAAGTTTTAAAACGTCCTCTATGATGAGAGATGCTGGGTCGCGCAATGTCCTGACCGATGCCTGTCAATCCTTGTAAGAGGTTATTTTTTGCCGGCCGAATATCCGCCATATACGATCGGTTTTTCCCGGTCATAGATAAAGGCCTTGTGGCAGCCGGGAGCACAACTCCCCCCGGTGGAATTTATCTTGAAGTTGAGCGGGATTTTCCATTCGCCAAACTGCGAGCCTTCCACTTTGATCAGTTTCGGGCCGTCACTGGCATGCGGTTCATGGCAGATCCGGCAGGTGCGCCCTTTCTGTTTGTTGGCGACATGGACGAAATGAAGATTCTGTTTGCCGTTTCGGAACTTGGTATAGATAGTCGTTTCGGTGAAACGGAGCAGGTTCTTTTCGTGGCATTTATTAAGGCATGCATCGTATATCCCGTCTTTGAAAGGCGCATACATGCTGGCGGGATAACTGCCCGAGAGCATCCTGAAATAATCCGACCCGTGAGGATCGTGGCACGCCTTGCAGGAACCCTTCAAGATTGGGCCATGCAGGTATTTCTTACCTTCCAGATCCTTTTTGATGTTTCGCAGTGCAGGCGTGCCGAGGTTGTCCTTGTCGTGACAACTGAGGCAAACGCCCATCTCATCGGCCGAAAGCATCCCTTTGGCATTGGAAACATGTGCAGAATGACAGTTCACACACCCCCCCTCCTTCATGACCGGCTTATGCGGCACCTTCACGCCGGCTAATTTCTTGCCGATTTTGTCATGACATCTAACACAGATATCTGGCATTTTTTCCTTTATAAAAGAAACGACCGAGGCCCCATGGGGATTGTGGCAGGAGGTGCAGGGTCCCAGCTGCACCGGCTGATGGACCACTGGCGATTCCTTCAGAGTCTTGGCAAAATCCGCATGACACTTGAGGCAGAGGTCCCGGACCGGAGCCTTGAGAAGGGCCTTCTCTGCCGACTCGTGAGGATCGTGGCATTCGGTACAGGAACCGACCGCAACAGGCCCGTGCATGTACTTTTGCTTGAACGGCGCGGCGTCGTGGCACCCCAGACAGAATTGCGTCTGATCCTCGCCCATGTCCAACAGGAAACGCCCGGAGGCACCGTGTGGCTTGTGGCACGAAGTGCAGTCGCCCTCCTTAACCGGTTCATGCACCACCTTCTTCTTGCCTTTGGCATCATGGCAATTACTGCAGAGTGCTGCGCCCTTCGCTGTCAGATCGAAGCTCTTAGCCCCTTTAATCGGGTGTTCCTTGGTATGCAACGTGTGACAGGAGGCGCAGTCGCCGTCCTTGACCGGTACGTGCGGTTGTGCGATTGCGGCGATGGCTGTGTGGCATGCGGAGGTAAGACAGGACGCACCCCAGGCGGGACCGGAAGTGAAAAGGAAAAGCATGGCGAGCGGAACATAGGCAGACATCTTCATGAATGAAACCCTTCCGGGACAAAATGGGATAGTGGTACATGGCCGTACCGATACATTCTTGATCCACCGGTTGTTTGCGGCAATAAAGGCACAAACTGGATAAACCGCTATTGCATTAATCTGAACTGTTTTTTTGCACAAAAATGCACAAAACAGGACTTGTATTATTTGTAAATACTTTACTCTTCGGTGAGTACTTTTTCAGTACAATAACCTGAGCTTTTCGGATTTTTTGTGCGATTTTAGGGCCGACTTCTTTTCTAAGGTCTTTAAATCCAACTGCGTGTTTGCGGGCGCCGCCACTGATGTCACAGGTACATTGCCGAATTTTCAGTATTTGAATAACCGGCTCAGACATTGTGTAGCGCCAGGCAAAAAAAGTATTAGCAGCATAAGCCATTATCGCGGGAAAAAGCTACTAAAATTATCGATTCCTTACCAGGTACAAAAAAATTTTATCGATAAATTACATGGTTTAATGCGGCCATCTTTGCTTATTTGGGTAGATTTTGCTTTTCACGTAACAGATGAGCCAAAAGGGAGGAATTAGGCCGCCAGTTGAAACGGCCAGAGAAAAAGGTTCGGGAAACCTCAATCCACACTGCGTTGTAGTCGGAAAACGCCATGTTCTCCTTCCACGCGAGTGAGAATATGGCTAACATCCTTTAGGCAAGACGGGACGAGAGCCGGAGTGGGAAGAGCGGCACAGCCAGAAGACCAGATCGAGGAACCCGTCGTGCGTGGTCTCATCGAGGAAGAGCGCACCATACAGCAGGACCGGCGCAGAGACCAGCGACTCCTCCATGACGGCATCGTCCTCGCTTAAGTAGGGGAGGATCATCTCCTGGGCGAAGCAAAGCCCAGAAGCCTCCCTATGCAGAGCAACACATCGTCACTCCGTCGTACAGAGGCGAACAAGGCTTCGGGCAAGAGATCGCTGGCGCGAAGCACCATAAAACCTTGCAGTGGATCAGGTCTGTCCCGTAGGGCATGTCGCGGCCATGAAGAAAACTCCAGTACAACACCCCTTGGTCACCTCCGCATCCCCTTAGATGAATGCGGGTCAGCCCCTTGTCCTTGCTGTCCAGTATTGGTTCAAGCGGAGTACCATCGAAGGGCATAGGATAACCCGAGAATCCAGCTAAATGGCTTAAGCTCAGCACCAAGCAAGAGAAGATTCTCCACGAAAAAGACAAATGATACATTAACGGTTCAGAAATCAACAGCTACGATGTCATTGCCAAACTCTACTGATGGAGGGGCCGCATGAAGCAAACATCGGTATGCCGCGCTCCTGTACGCGATCCGTCATTGGCGATTTTCTCCATCCAGGCCGGGTGCGGACGGTAGCTGCTCTATCAGGTTCGCTTGCACTATGTGCAGCTCACGTTCTCTCGCTATTTTCAGGCCTTGCCTTACCAGCAACGCCCTTCAGATTTAAATTATCCCACTTGTCGGAGCGGCACCCTTTTCTTGCAACACGCCAAGTTTACCCGTTAGACTGTGGAAACAAAAAGGGAAGCAGATCACTTCAAGGTGGTGCGGCTAAAGCAGGGAGTATGGCTCGGCCCGCCTCGTCCACTCGCTCTCCGGATACTGGGCCAAAAGCTGCTGGTAGGTCTCCTTGAGCGCCTCGGCCGCCTGGCTCGACTTGTAGCGCGCCACCCCGCGCAGATAAACGGCCTCGGGCGCGGCTGCACTCCGAGGGTAACCGTTCAAAAGGGTGTTCAGCTGGATAATGGCCTCGTTGAATTGATCGTTGCCGAAGCAGACCTTCGCGATGCCGAGTAGGAGCGAGGCAACCATTTCATCCGGCGGGATATATCCCACGGTCCTTTGGTGCTCCTTGCCGTAGTAGTCCAGTATGATAAGGGTTGGGGTCCACACCACCCGGAAATCAGTGGCGAGGGTCGTGGAACCTACCTGGGCACGGAGCGGGATCATCCGGTCCGTGATGAAATTGTCGACCGCAACATCCGGAAAGGTGACTGCGTCCATCTGCTTGCATCCGATGCATCCGGGGCTGAAGAAATCAAGCAGCACGCATTTCTGTTCAGCCTTCCCCCGCGCCAGTGCCTTCCCCATCTCCGATTCCCACGCTATCATGGCAAAGCCTCCCCTTTTGAGTAACCTCCGCACGGCTAAAGATTAGCCCCGCTTTTAGGCATGTCAAGTCCCCTAAAAGCTTGCAGTTTTGGGCAAAATGCTTATAATGAAGGCCGGCTTTGCCCAGATCCTCACGCCCCAAAAAGGAAGTACCTTTGTCCACCAAGAACCCGCGTCGCGCAGCCTTTGACATACTGCTCCGGATTGAGAAAGAAAAATCCTTCGCAGACATCCTGATAGACCACGAGCTCTCCAAGGAGTTCATCAAGGGGGCCGACCGAGGGCTCCTGACCGAACTCGTCTACGGAGTGCTGCGCAGGCAAGGGACTCTCGACCACATCATCGGCCAGTTTTCCAAGCAGAGGCCCGAGAAGCTGGAACTCTTCGTGCTCCTGCTGCTCCGTCTCGGGGTGTACCAGGCCTTCTTCCTGGACCGGGTGCCGGTTTCGGCCGCGGTCAACGAGACGGTGAACATAGCCAAGGAACTGGCTCCGCGAGCGGCGGGGTTCATCAACGCCATCCTCAGGAGCGCCGACCGCGGGCGCGACAGCATCAGCTACCCGGACCGGGCGGGGAACCCCGTCGAGTACCTGGCCGCCCGCTATTCCCATCCCGACTGGCTTTGCGCCCAGTGGCTGGAGCAGCTGGGCCCCGACGACGCGGAGGCGCTCGCCGCCGCCATGGCGGAGCCGCCCCCCTTCACGGTCCGGACCAACACGCTGCGCATCTCCCGGGAGGCGCTGCTGGAACGGCTCACCCGGGAAGGGGTCAGCTGCAGCGCGACCAGCTGGTCGCCGGACGGCATCCGGCTGAACCAGTCGGGCGCGATCACCAGGCTCCCCTCGTTCAAGGAGGGGCTCTTCACCGTGCAGGACGAGTCCTCCCAGCTGGCGCCGCTCTTCCTCGACCCGAGGGAGGGGGAGCGGGTGCTGGACGCCTGCGCGGCACCCGGCGGCAAGAGCACGCAGATAGCGCAGCTCATGGGAGACCGCGGCGAGATCTGCGCCTGCGACGTGAACCACAACAAACTGCGCCTGATCAGGGAGACCTGCGACAGGCTCGGCATCACGACGGTGAGGACCTTCACCATGGACGCCACGGCCCCCTCCAACGCGGTGAAGGACACTGTTTTCAACCGGATCCTGGTGGACGCCCCCTGCTCCGGGCTCGGCGTCATCAGGCGCAACCCGGAGGGGAAATGGTGGAAGTCCCCAGCGGACCTGAGCCAGCTCAAGGTAACCCAACTCGCCATCCTGGAGAACCTCTGCAGATACCTGGCCCCGGAGGGGACCCTCCTCTACGCCACCTGTTCCACCAGCCGCCAGGAGAACGAGGAGGTGATCGACGCCTTCCTCGCCCGGCACCCCGAATTCGCCGCCGTGGATCTGCGCCCCCTCTTCCCGAGCTACGCCCCCCTCCTGACCGAGCGCGGCTTCTTCAGGAGCTGGCCCCACCGCGACGGCATGGACGGCTTCTTCGCCGCCCGTCTCAGAAAAGCGTAAGACAATGGACAATGGTGATTGTCTTTGAATCTTTATACAGTCGTCAATTGTCAATTGTCCATTGTCAATTAATTTTACAGGAGTTTTTATGAAGAAGATCGCACCATCCATTCTTTCCGCCGACTTCGCGCGCCTGGGGGAGGAGATCGCGGCCATCGAGGCGGCGGGCGCCGACTACGTCCACATCGACGTGATGGACGGCCAGTTCGTCCCGAACATCACCATCGGCCCGCTCATCGT
>Ga0209125_1001234_pt1 | contig 25232 bp, 29 predicted proteins | sample BarGraIncub1131A_FD_184503 | JGI IMG/M metagenome (GOLD analysis project Ga0209125, IMG submission 184503) | Arctic peat soil microbial communities from Barrow, Alaska - Barrow Graham LP Incubations 11-31A (SPAdes) (version 2) | ecosystem: Environmental > Terrestrial > Soil > Wetlands > Peat... | reverse complement strand
ATTGTCTGCGCGTCTAGTAAATCGGATTGCGCTTTTGTAAGAGCCTGTTGCTGTAACGTTGGTTTTCGATATATATGCATCCTAACTCAATCCCCCTTTTATTGATTCCACGCGGCTACAAATCCTGTAACCACCGGAACTTCAGCAGTCCAGTTATACGACAATACTAAATTTTTCCCCTGAGTAGCAACTAACGTTAAAATCCGTGAATTAGGATCGTATGACCAGCTGTTTATGGGATTCGTTCCGTCTGTGAGTGCGATCGCATTCGGCACTGCTGAATGAGGTAGTACGATCATCTGTTGACTGCCTGTAGCAGTTCCTAAGCTTGCACCTGTGACGGTTCCACCTGGTTTAATTAACTGTACTTTCACAGCAGATACGCCTTGTACCGCCTGCCCTGGAGTCTGATAGGTAAATTCAGTACTGTTTATTCCCGACTCATAATTATAGGTGTCTGTACTACCTTTGACCATGGGTAGCCAAGTTTCTGTTTGCCAGTTGCATTGATACGATGCAAAAATTGTTACACCTACGGGTGCAGTAACAGATACTTGATTCGTTGCAGTATTATAGTCGTACGATCCTGCTGGGCTACTTCCGAAATTTATTTGCAATGTATTATGATTTATTCCTGTATCAGTGAGCTGTATTGTCTGTCTAATGCCTGTGCCTGTGCCAATGTTAAGCATAGTGCGCTGAGTAGGCTGAGAACGAAATGATACAAATGCCGCCAACTGTGCATCAAATAATTTTTGGTGTTTGACTAATAGCCTTACCCCGCTCATTCCTTCGGGGAATGTCTCAGTATTACTCATCAATTCAGCAAGCGTACCTGAAACATTTGCGTTATTTGTACGGTATGAAACGGTAACATTATTAACCTGGGCCGTCGACGTTCCAATTGTTGGCGATTGATATACAGCCTGAAATTGAATTTGACTAGCTTTTTGATTGGCAATAGCCGACAGTGCCTGAAATGGCGACCAGACACCAGCTTGTTTTAAGGATGCTGTTACCGTTACACTACCACTATTTGTTGTCGTGACATTAGCTGTAGCGTTGACTACGGTTACGTCTTGACTCGCCAAGGTATAAATGGGAGATAAGCCTGTATAAGACGTAAGGGATTGATTACTGTGTCCAATAATCCCCAACTGTAAGGTTGGGTAGGTTGCTGACCCATCACCGGGAGCAGTCAAGGCAATTGCTGGTGTAACTTTTTGCCCCACGAAACCTGCTACAGCGGTAATAGCTTGTAAATCAGCTACAGCATTACCTTCTGCTAGAATTGAATTTACAGTAATAGCCTGTGTAGGTAATGCTGTCAGGGTAGCCACCCCAACGCCAGTTAATTTGTACCATATACCGGCGATCTGAAATGCTATTCTGCGGTCAGTGCCATTAGCTTGTTGCCCGGATGTAGTAAAACCATCTACTGAAGTAAATGCGGAACAATCTAGGGGTACCTGTGCAATAAGCAACCCTGTTTTAGTAAATGTAAAACTATCTGTACCATAACGTATCGTATTTGTCGTTAACATTTATACCACCACCCCTGTGTAATCTGCTGTTGTAAGTGAATTGCAGTAGATGAAACAGGTACCACCACCACCACCACCACCACCATAAGTAGTGACATTCGTTATCGAACCACCTGGGCCTCCGCCAACCGCATAACCACCAGTTCCCCCTTCACCTGTCCCACTACCTACATTATCTTGATAGTGCACACCACCACCACCATACCCCGCTCCACCATCCTTACCCGGTTGAGAAGGACCTTGCCCAGTGTAACCACCAGTCCCCCCTTGCCCCCCTGTACTAAAGGCTTTTTGAGTAAAATTGGTTATTGTATCTAATACAGCAAATATACTAGCGCCACCATTTGCCCCAAGTTCCCCTATTCCCGTATTAGTAACAACGTCACCCGTAGCTGAATATGCAGGTAGCCCCCCCGCATGACCTCCGTAGCCCGTGCCGTTAAAACCACAATACCCGCCACCCGTTGTCGAATACGTATTATCCCCCCCAAATAGACTACCGTCACCTGTAGCACCTATACGGCTTGCAGAATTTAAGAGGAGTTGTTTAGCGACAATAAAAATAGCACCATTCCCCTGAGAAATTGGTAAGGAGTCTTTTTGTTGTCCTGAGCATTGCTTAGTTAATACCGGACGTAATATATTATCTTTGGTAAGACCTTTGTTTACCAAGTTAATTTGACCGCCACTTAAATCAAGTAAACCGTTAGCTTTTAAAGCTAAAATTCCACCAATCTTTTTGATATTATCCCATGCTAGTGTGCCTGTATAGCTAGTCGATATAGTTAAATTACCGAAACGTGGAACAGTTACTAGCTGGCAGGAATAATCAGTCAGCGACACCGTAAACGGTACAGGTATCGCAAATGTGATAGTATTACCATTTACACTTAAAATTTTTGTGCAGAAAAACTTGCCCAATAAGGAACTATCTGTGCCACTAGTTACTTTAGTCGAAACATAGAACATCACTTCTGAACCTGCAACAAATGTATCATATATACCGTTAGACACATTAGCCATATTTACTGTAGCTAGATTACCAATTATCGCTGTAACAGGGACATAACTGTTAAGTTGTCCAGAAGGATTCACAATAGTACCTAATATACCGTCTCCGAAGTCTTTTACACCTAGGGTGTTTACAAGACGTGTCTTATCAGATATGCAGTCCTGTGCGTACAAACCTTCGTCATTAGGTAGTAGTGTATTTGTTGCAATATAACACCGACCATAACCCGCCCCCGCGTTTTTACCTTTACTAATTATAGAAGGCAGAAAATTAAGTATAGAGTCCGCCACTATCAAAATAGTACTGCCACCCTTTGCAAGTGTAGGGGTATTTAGACTAGCTCCATATGGAAAGTAAGCCACGCCTGCCGTTATATTACCAATACGAGTCGTAGCACCACCTAATGTATTATCTACAAGTTTAGCACCTATAAAAACCGCACCGTCACCACTATTTAATAAAAACTGTCGCGCTGTAATATGATTCTCCCACCCTGTAGTTTTTCCTGTAGTTGTCATCTCAGTTTCTTGCGCTGTTAAGAGCCGTAGTGCTAAGTTCGCTACGGGGATGCCCTTATCAACTAAGTTAATAGTCCCACCTGATAGAACCAACGAAGTTTTACATTTAAAAGCAAGAATGCCGCCATATTTATTTGCAATACTGTAGGCTATCGGGGCAATACTACCACTAGACAGTGTTAACGTGTCAAATTGGGCAATGGTAAACGCTTGTACAATGTAAGGTGTCAAGTCAGCAGTTACAAATAATGTAGTAGGGTCAGCTGATAAGGTTAAAACCGATCCAGCTACAGCCGTTATCGTGGCAACCATAGACTTCCCTGACTTCGTGGCATCTGTACCGGATGCCACCGCGCTAGCATGAAGCATAATCTCTTTACCGACTGCAAAAGTTTCATAAACTCCATTGAGTGGCGTACCAATGGTGATTTGATTTGTCCCTGCAGTTCCGATGCCCGTAACATTTGCGTATGAGTTTATCTGTCCAGCAGGGTTTGTTACAGCACCCAGTGCACCAGTACCATAACCGTTTGTAATTGTTTGATCAAAAGCCATTTTTGAAGTCCTCCTTTAAACCAGAGTTACATTGCCGTTAACGTCAAAAGCAATGCTACCTGTGATTGTATATGATGCGATATTAGCCTGCGTAGTAGTTAAACTTGCAGTAACCGGATTATTGGCATTAACGCCTGACCAAATTGTTGTTGGTGCCCATGTTGATACGGACTGATTACCAGCCCCTTGTGCATTACCACTACCCAGTATTCCCACGGTACCTGGTATAATCTGCGCTGTTGATCTGTATAACATAGCTGTTGCTGTGTTATAGGTATTGACGATATTATTGGCAAGCTGCGCCCTTAAAGTCGTACCGTTTTGGATTACCGCTGTAATTTGTACTGATTCTTGGTTAACTCCGTCTGTGACCGTGTACCAGCTGCCTTCGACTATGCCTTGAAGAGTTGCAACCCCTAACGAGTTGCTACCAGCACCAACACTAGTAACTTGACAGCTAAAAACGTCAGCGTTTGTGGTTGGGCAAAACTCCTCGGCAACTAATGCGTTGTAATCTGGGTAGGTCTGCATTGCCTGCATATATAATGCAACGTTTGATAGTTCTCGGTTTGTTGCATCGATCTGCGCTGCCATGACCGGGATTACGTTTGCATTGCCGCCCAGGATTGCCGCCTGTGCATCTGCCAGCGCCATGGGATGCAACTTACCGTCAGCCGCTTGTTGTACCCAAAAATGTGTAGTGGTGGTTGTTTGTAAACCCTTCTGCAGCCAGTAAGGATGTGGATCAGTAGGGCTATTTACGTGGTTTGCAACAGAGGCCTGACTAGCAAATGTTAAATTCGGATCAACATCCACGGTGATACTAGTCGTCTGGCCAATCTTCGTGACAATATTTAAATTGGAATTTACTAAATTCGGTCCATTGCCAGCGGGGATATAATCCGAATAAATGCCGGCATTATCTACGCAGTATAAAATTTCACCTACATCTGGATCAGTTGCAAACAGACCAAATTCGCAAAAATCAAATCCGGTGGCTAAGCTTTGATTGTTTAAATTTGCCAAAATGCTTGATGTCCCATCGCCATTTACTGAATCTGATACAATCGATAGATTCATCTTTGGATTAATCAGAGCCGTTAGATCCTGCAGGTTCTGCCCACTAGTGAGTTGCCCATCACCTGCTGCCACTCGCGTAAACTTCAACGTAGTGAGGCCAGCCAGTACTTTGCTTAATAGTTGCATGCCTTTCGCAGTAACAACTGTTCCATTCCATTGTGCCATTCTATATTCCCCCTCTTGGTAAAACTGTGATTTGACCGCCATATCCCATAGCCGTGATGGCCATCAGACTACAAGTAAGTTGTCTAGTCGATGATAATCCTATTGTTTGATCTCCGCCCATGCGCTGTGCTGCACCAATATAAAATCCTGTATTAATCTGATTTGTTCGATGTAATCCAATACTTTGAGTACCACCTAAAAAAGCAGCACCACCGATATACAAATTTGTTTGGTCTGCGCGATCAAGTTCAATTTGCATAGCCAAATGCGCTGGTTTATATAAATTCAATGCTTCAAACATACCATCGAAATTAACGATGTTGTTACCGGCAACCTGAACAGTAAATCTATAGCGACTATTATCTTCAGTCACTTTTACTGCTGTGTCTACATCCACATACCGTTTTAACAACAACTGTAAAAAATCAATTGTGCTAGTTTGTGTGCTCTGATATCGGAGCAAAATTCTATTTCTCCGTGCTTGGTAATCATCGGTTGGCTTTTGTGTTATTCCTAAAATTCTTTCGTACCTTGCCAGCCCCCATGTAGCTGTCTTGATAAAAAATTGATTAAAAACATCCTGCAGGGCTTCCCGAATTTTTTCATGTTCAGCACTACAGGTATTTGCAACATATTTAAAATTCATGTCTGATTGCAGGAATTCGGGCAGGTATTTTAAAATATTTACTTCGTTATTACGTAGCCACATTCAATGTCACCGTCCCACAAATCGGCAATTCTTCGTCGCTGATTGTTATATTAGTTGTGCCATCGTTTATCTTTAACTTACTGTAATCTGTTATACCTGTGGTACTCAGTAGAATTTTTCCGATTTGCGCAATAGAAACATATGTCATGCTAAAACCGTTGGCTGTGAGATAGGTATTAACCGCTGTGGTAACCGCATCAATATCTGCTATGCCGGTTATGTCGGCAACTATGTTGATTGCCAGCGGTGCCGGACTTGTCACCGTTACTGTCGCGCCGATCGGTCGCACTGACTCAATATAGGCTATCACGTCTGCGATCAAATCGTCACTCGCCGTTGCACCGTCTGAATTGATAATGACTACTTTTACCGTACCAGCTCCATTCCATAAAGGTATGACCTTTGATTGTCCAACGCCAGTAACTGATAGCGCCCACTGCAAATAGTGATATTTGTTTCCAGACGTCGCAGGAGTTCTTACTTTTAATAGATACCTTTCCAGCAACGCAGCGTCTGTCTCTTCTTTGAAGCCGTCGTATGTTGTCGCCAAATTCGTGCATGAAGTAATCCCCGGCATGCTCATTGGGATATTTACAATAGTTCCAGCTTCTACATTGCCAACCGCGCCTGCTACACCACACTCAATGTTAATCGTAACTGTACCATCCGCGCTAACTATTGCATCGCCTCTGGAATAAAATTTAATGTCCTGTTCCGTTGCAAACAGACTGCCCGTGACAATGCTTGATCCCGCCGTCCCAGTGACCTTTAGTTTGCCAATCGCTTTGGCGGCTTCTTTTCGAATCACACCAAATTCAGCTGCCCGCGCCGTAAGGTATTCGCCCCAACTTGTATCGGCAAAATTAGCCTCAATCATCAAATTCATTTCAGCATAGGCTTGCTCAAATTCTATAGCATTAGCTGTCAACATATCCGCATTAAAGGTACCTTCGATACTGGATTGACCATTTAGCATTGTTGCTAAGTCCGCTTTGAGCCGGGTTAAAATATCGGACTTGCTTTGCGTTTCAAAACTCATTTATTTTTCACCACCTTTAACTACTGGATACCGCCAGGCTACCATAAACCGTTGTCAAGCTGATCGTAAAAGCTAGTACATCACTATCATTAGTAAAAGTAATATCATCAATAGACTTAATATAAGGATTGATCAGTAAGGCTTCTTGTATATACCGCTCAACCTCCATTGCACTATCTGCATTGTTGGTACTTTTCCCTATAAACTGTTCTAACTCAACACCGTATGCGTTATCGTATGCCCTATACCGCCAGCGCTCGGTTGCCAATGTTTTATATATCCAAACTTTCAGTGCTTCATTTTCGGTAACAATTTTATGCTTGCCGGATTCAAAAATAAAACAATTATTTGTAAAATCCCAGGCATACTCCGTGAATATCGACAAACTATTGTCGCTTATACTGTCTGCTGTTGTACCGCTTACAAAAGGATTCGCCATATTACCACCACCTTATAAGTGGACTATCTTATCTAAAATAATATACTGCTGACTACTGCCATCTTCGCTGACCATCGGCATAATGCTGACATAATCACCAGTCTTAATGGTATCCGTATAAATAATGGTATCGGTGTAATCATTATCAATATCATGCGTATGACTTGCAAATTCAGCATCACCGCCCCCGCCACTGCGCGGTTGTGTTTCACTCTTTGTATGTCCCCTTGCTGTTCTGCCATGCCCAATCAGCAGATACTCACTGATCCAAACGTCTTTTTTGTCTAAAACAATTCCATTATAGCTGACCTGTATTTCAGGCGGCGAGGCAATAATTTTTCCAATCTTAATGGATGGCGAATTGGCGCTCTCACTCACGCCCTTTATGATATCCAGAATTGTACTACATGGATTTTCACGCATTATTGACCACCTCTAAAAATTCAAGCTCCAAGTCCATTTTATGGACATTGCCGGAAATACTGTGACGATCACTGCGGATTGTAAACTTACCCTTAAGCTGTTCTTCCTGGATGATTATGCTGTAACCAGTAATACATTGGATATTGCCGATGCCAGATAGCGATGATTTAAAAGCTACCGTTTTTAAAAGTGCTTTTGCCGCCGACTGTGTATCTTGCTTGCTATCTACTTTATAAACGTCCTGCAGCTTCCCATACGCGGCTAGGTCTGCACCATTGCTGACGGTGCCAATGCTAGCACCATTGTCATCAACGACCATGACCGTATTGATCATATCCTCTATGGATTCGCTGTGATTTGTGCATTCAATGTTCACGTTGTCGCTGGCCGTGTAGTTCTCGATTGTTTTAGATCGCTCAACCACATACAATTTATCTTGATTCATGTACATGCTATATTGCTTCTGATTTTTCCAATATGCCATATCAAACGCTTTTTTGATGATTTCTGTGCAAGACATGTTATCCGCGATAAAATCAACGTATACGCCAATATTACATATACTGCCGATCTCAATATTCATTTCGTTGGCGACCTGTTGAATTACGGATTCGACTGTAATATTAGTAAATTTCCGCGTGGTCTTTGACTTCGCCAAATAAATCAATTTATCATAGGCCACAAAATCAAAAGTAGAATTGGCCGTATTCCTTTGGCGCATAAAAATAACGCCGCGAAAAATTTCAATCGGCGTTGCTTTTTTGTTATTATCATCGGTATAGTACAAATAAACAGTATCACCAGCAATGATATTTTGATTCACGAAAATTTTGTCCTTCGTATTGTAGGCAATCGGAAAATCCAGCTTACGACCAGCCTGGCCAATATCCCCCGACCAATTATAAGAAAGAACATAATTCGAAATGTCTTTGTCGTTAACCTTACAGCTGAATATTTGTATCACCCACTTTCAGTCTTTTCGTGCTGTTTACTTTCAGAACGTTCCCTATCGATAGACCGCCTGCCTTTGCGAGAGCCTTGTAAGCGGTCAAATAGCTTTTCGTATCATCGTTTATACTGGTCGTTTGTCCCAAGGCGCGACTCGTAATATCCATAAGCGAATCGCCCGGATATACTGTGACCGACTTAACAGCATCCGCAACGCTTGTCGCGTCTGTCCGGTCTTTCAGACCTGTTACTGTGTTTATGGTATTATCCACAGCACTGCCCACAAATTTATATTCTTTAAGATCCAAACTGAAATAGACATCACCGGTGCCGTCTTTTTCTTCCCACTCGAAGGAATCAATCGTCACCGCATAATTTATCGGCGTATCGCTAATTGTAATACGCGCCGGCTGTCCGTTTGTTCGCCAGCCGTCAATAGTCTTGACATAGTTATATGGGCTATCCGGTGTACACTGGCAAAAACTATATTGCTGGTTTGGAAAAAAACTACTTAGAGCCAATGTGATAAGACCAGTTTTACCAATCATATTTAATTCGCCAAGATTATTTATATTGACCGTCGAATTATTCTGCTTTACAGACACTTTAAAGCTTGATGGAGGTATTGGAAGTTGTATCTTCCCTGCAGCCGACTGCAGATATATTTTTGGTGGCTGGTTTGCTGTACCAGAACTTGATAGGGAGCCTGATGAGAAACTTGAAAGGAGACTTGATAGAATACTACTCATTACATCAACTCCTTTTAACATCAAGCAGAAGGCGCTTAGAGTGCACCTTCTGCTCGATTTATTGCATAAGATTTTAACTTGAATGCTAATTTTTCTACAATTTTATCAATGTCAGCATCTTCCCTGACAACGATTGTATCTGCCAGCTTTGAAATACTGATTGTATTACCGCTACTACTTTCCTTGCGACCACGTTCGTATTCTTGCTGCATTGACCTAGAATGAGGAATAACCCTGCTTCCGTTTGGTAAGTCCACAATTTCTGGGCCTGCATCATGAATCATTGCCGGACCGCCGCGCCAGTTGTCTGTACCATGTGCCAACATAGGTATAGATGACTGATAATGCTGACCACCAACCACTGGCACCCAGTCCGGTACATCTACACTAACAGAGTTTACGCCGCTAATTACTGCATTTATGGCCGCTTTAATCGTACTCATTACCGTGTTGCATATGCCTTCAATTGTGCTGAAAATGCCGCGAAAAATCTCCACGACGCCCTGCCAAGCCATCTGCCAGTTACCAGTAAATACGCCGGTAATAAAGGTTATGATTCCGCCAAGCACCGTTATCACGCCATTAATTACCGTACCGATAATGCTGATTAATCCCGAAAAAACCACACCGACTACATTAACCATTATGCTAAACCCAGTGATAAAATAATTTTTAATCAAATTTACAACTGACATAATGACGCTGCCCCCTGCGGTTGTTTTAGATGTAATACCATTCCATAAGCTGCTAATAACTGCAATGACAGGCCCAGTAATTGCTGAGACTATCGAGACAATTCCATTTCGTAAATTCAACCAGACTGTAATACATGTTGCTATAAAAGCTGCAAGCGTTGATGTAATGCTAGTCCATAGGCTGGCAAATAACGCTTTTATTATGTTCCATCCGGCAATGATCGGCCCGGCGATAGACAAGGCAATAGAGACAATCCCGTTACGTAAGTTCAGCCAAAGTGCAATATAAGCTGCAATAAAAGCCTGCGTTTTTGCTGATAATACTTGTAATTTATCAGTTATACCCATCTGGTCCATCCATGATTTAATTGCTGTTATGGCTGACGAAAATACAGATACAATGCTACTCCACATACTAGTAAAAAACATTTTCACCTGTCCCCAGCTGATTTGAATTGAGCTAGTTACACTTGTTATAGTTGAACTAATGTTATTCATTGCTGATTGAACGTATGTGCTTACACTATTAAATATGGATGTTATGCTCACCCCTAAATTGGTGAAAAACTCTTTAACTGGCCCCCAATGGGTATAAATCAGATACGCCAATCCAACAACAACCATGATTGCAATGCCGATAGGATTCATAAATAATAACCTTGCTGCTGAGCCAACCAATTTAAATACTGCAATTAAATCCGAAAATTTAGTTGCCAAAAACCCGCTAACCGAGCCCGCCGTTTTAATACCTGTGCTTATTGATGCAATTGTTCCAATTCCAGATCCAAAAACTGATATTACTTTACCAATCGTGCCACTCAAAAGAGTAGTCACAACAATTGCCTTTGCAGCTGTGAATATCATGTTCTTCTGTTCATCGCTTAGGCTATTAAATGCTGCTACAAGATTAGTAATCATGATCGCTGTCGATGCTATAAGAGGTTGCAACCCATCTGCTAATTCAATACCAGCATTTTTCAGCTGATTCATTGATTTTGCTACTCTACTCGCTGGCGTGCTTAATTTAGACAGACTTTCAGACGTAGCACCACTGCTGTCTTTAATCTGCGTCAGCATATCATTAAATTCTTGATCGTTGGACGTCAGGCTTAATGCAAGCTTAAATGCCTTTACATCCTTAATGATCTTGCCCATTGCTTGCTCGTTGCCGCCTGTTTTTTCCTGTATTTCTTTTAAAAAGGCAGGAAAGCCAATTGCCTGGATGTGTGCGCGATTTAGCTCAATACCAAAACTTTCTGCCGCTTTTATCGCTTTCGGACTTGCTTTCGTAAACGACTCAAATAATCCCGACAACGTACCTGCTGCACTATTGTTATCAATCCCATGTTTAACCATGACCGCATAAGCTGCATCCATTTGATCTACACTAACGCCAGCATCTGCCGCCGCCTTAGCAACCCCTGCCAGTGCAGGCGACATTGCCGACATTTCAACCTTTGCCAGCCTAGCCGTCACAACCAGCTTGTCATTGATCATTGCGGCTTGATCTGCACCTAGACTATATGCTTTTAAATATGAGTTTGTTGTTTCAATGACTGTGTCTAATTCCATACCGGAAACTTTACTATACTTGATAGCATCACCTAAGAACCTCATACTATCGCCAGCGGCAATACCACCTGCAATTGCTTTTTGCATTGCGGTTGCAATTGTTTCCGATGCAACACCGGTTTGATTTGATAGATCAATGATCCCCTTTTTCATCTGTGTGGTTTGATCTACGGTTAGATTTCCAAGCATTCCAACTCTTGCCATTGCTTTATCCATGCTTTGACTAAGTGCAAAACCAGCGGTAGCAGCGGCAACTAGTGGCAACGAAATAACCGCTGTAGCCTTCCCAAAGCTTGAAATGCTTTTGCCGGTGCTCTCAATGTCCTTGCCAAGTCTTTTATGAATTTTAGACTGTTCTTCTAAATTCCTAGATACATTTTTCAATGTTGGCGAAAACTTATCTTTCAAACTTAGAATCGCATCGATAACTCTTGCCATTGATCACTCTCCTCCTTCCGGTGGAGTATTTTCTTTTTCCCTCTGTAATAATTCATACCGCATGAACGAATATAAAATTTGACGCTCACCGACTGGAAGCCAATATATTTCACTAGGATTTTTGTGATGAAATCTAAAAAGATAATACATTAGCTGTGCTTCGCTGTCGGTTTCAATTAGTTTTTTATTTCTTCGTCCGTTTCGTCTTCATCCTTATCATAGCCGCTTAGAACGTTGATTTCATTGTAAATGTCTGCAATTTCCCCACTTAAGAATAATTTGGAAACTAATTCTTTTGGAGTGATTACGCTAAAATGATCCAGTAACTTTTTTTCTTTAAGGTTGGGTTCTTTTACGCCGTCGAGCAACGTCAAAACTTGCAGATCAAACATGTTAAAATCCTTAATGCCTCCTTTTTTGTTAAGATCCACGGACTGTCGCTGAATTTCCGCATAACGCTTTGGATTCAGTGCTTCCAGTTCAAGTTCAAATTTACTATTCAATTTTTTGCTTAGACGTTCCACTTCATATTTTTTATGTGGCTTTTCCGTTAATTTACCAGCATCCGTTGTCAACAATTTATCAATCAAACTCATAATTATTCCTCCTAAAATTAAGACTTTCGAAATAAATAAGAGACAGTCTACAATGTAGGCTGCCTCCATTCCTTTATTCATCCGCCGTATCTAAAATATCCCAATCACTAAACGTAAAGTTGTATGATTCTTCACCCATTTTTTTAGCTGACCAATCGGCTAGAATTAATTCATCAAATACCGCGTCTTTAATAACTATACGCTCAGAGCCAATCGCATCTGGATCATCTAACTTACTAATGAGCGTACAAACTGTTTGCTTCCCGGCTTTCATATTAGCATTCATTTTCGTGATCATATAGCTTGAAATATGATTCATTTTTAAGCTACCTTTGCACGTATAGCCAACGACTTTATACTGCTTAGATAATTTTTTAACCATGTTAATTTCTGTTTTATCTATTGCTACGCTGGCCTTAAATTCGGTAATCTGCGACATATAGTCGCCATCAATCCACACCTCGCCTTGCGTGCCATTCATAACCTGTTTTGCTTCCATACCTGTAGACATTTATATTTCACCCCCAAAAAAATTATTAAATTGAAATACCAAGTTTAATGTCTTCAATCGCATCTAAGATTTTAATGCTCGCCGCTAAAAAAACTTGATCTCTCGTGTTTGCTTCATTAACTGTTTGATCCTTCATCGCCGCCAGTTCAGCTTGTGTAAAATCACCATTACTAAGCAAATATACGCGTTGCTGTTCGGTATCAATTGCTACACTATTTTTCTTCCGGTCAAGAATACCATCCAGCTCAAGCTGGTCGAAATAACCTTGTATTGCTGAGATTAACAGACATTTATGGTCGTAACTATTACTATATTTACCAATATACGAATCATTTGCTGTGGTTTTAATATCATCATGAATCATATCCATTGCATCAATAAGTTTAACCTTTTTAAAGCTGCCGCCTTTCGATTCAATTGTTGTCACAAAACTATTCACACCGCGAGCAACCTTATATTTAGTGCCATCATACATGATGAAAAATTCACCAGCGGCAATTTTGGTATCCATTTCCTCTTTAGTGTAAATATCACAAGATACAACCTCTGAAAGTGACGCAAACGTGCAGCTTATTGTCATTGGAGTTCCGGCAATCAATCCGGCAATGCGGCTGCAATACTGCGCCGTGGTATAAGTCTTTGAAGCTGTCGTGATAGTCGTATTTGTAAAATTAACAATACCTTCAGAATCAGCTTTTGAGTGCGGCAAAACTGCTTTTACCATCTTGTCTTTCGTGGATCGCATAGTTTTAATCCATGTGGCGATAGTATCCACATCTGCTGTCACAATCCCCGGGATAACCAAATAATCCCAACGTGCATTTTCTAGTAGAAGCAATGCCGCGTTGTAATTTTCCTCCGCTGTTTCAATTACATATACCAAAATCTTTTTCGGTGGCGTCTGGTACCCTTTCAAACAAAGTTCAATTTGTTCCTGGTTATCAGCCGACAGCGCATCCGGGACATCTGTTGTTGTATATACCGTGATCGGGCTGGCGAACGAATAACTCGTTGTTATAGATTCTTGTGTCAAAGTACCTGTGCCAGTTACAGAAAAAACAGGTGGAGTATTGCCGTTGCCAGCGATTTTTTCTGTTACGGTAATATCCCCGGAATTAGCAGCAGCCGTATAAAGTGCGCTGATCGTGCTATTATCATTTAATGCGGCTGCAATGTTGGTTGCCGTTGTCGCCAGATTCGCGGCAATAGCAAAATTTGTCGCGTCCGTTTTATCGGTTGTTGCCGCAAAAGTGATCCCATTAAACGAAATAGTATCACCGGCAACCAATTGTTTGCTTACGTTAACCACTCGTTTTCCTGCTACGGCTAATGCCGTTTCTTTGATGATCATCGCTACAATGCCGCGCTGACTTCGTGTAATTGCCGTGATTGACGTACTTTTAAACGCAATCGTGATTGACGGTAAGCCTAAACTCATTATTCATCATTCCTTTATAATCAATTTTTTGTTTAAAACTAAATTTCCCATAATGTCATAAGTTTCTTTTTTGCGGTTAGTATTATCCAAGTAGTCAATATTGATTGTTACCTGCAATATGTCTTGCTTCTCACCGATTCTATCAGTCGCGAAGTTCTTGACGTGCAAATATCTGTCACCGGCCTGGAAACCAGTATCGAAAAGCAAATTAAGATCATCGGTCATGTCCAAATAAGCGATCTCTTTATTTACATCCGGACTTGCAAAGTAGGTGATGATGATGCTTAAGGTGTTGTCGTTAAAATTTAATGTATTCGAATTAGTTCGCTTAATCAACTTTACAAAAAAACAAGGCTGTTTAAAACCTTCAACAATTTCATCTGTATAGATTTTATGGTCGCTGTATTTCGTCTTGAGTAAGCCCGTAACCGCTTTAATTATTGCCGTTTGCCTAAGCACATCATCACCGCTTTTCTATTTTTTTTGCAATCTCATTCATAAACTTTTCTAATTCGGCTGGAACAACAGTTGTGTCCACTTCCTGTGCTGTAGCTTCTAGAAAGTGTTTGCCTTGCACAAAACCAAGCACTTGTCCTTTTTTATTTTTCTGCACATGACCGCGATCAACTAAGTGAAAGTGTGGACTTGTTGACCAAACCTCACATTCAAGATTTTCACCTTTATAGCCGGTTACTTTGGATTTCCAAGATTTTTTTAACTTACGTTTACTCGCTTTACCGCTGTCCGGAGATTTATCACGAACAATTTTTTTGAATTTATTACCGATTTTGTTTAATCGCTTCTCGCTTTCAAGCGGAAACTCGTTTGCCACTTGATTAATATCACCCAAAAAGTCGTCTATTTTAAATTCAAGTCCATCGCTCATGTTGTAACGTCGCTAAGACCGCGACTTTTTTCAGTGCAATAGAACTCTAATGCCGAATGATTCATGTACGGATCAACGATATTTTGAATTTCAAACGTTCGACTTTGATATTCAATGAGCATAGAAGCTTCAATACCTTTATGAAATCGCGTTGTTATTTTATAACTATCCTCGGTTCTAATCTTCTGCGCTTCATAATACTCTTTCCCTCTAGCCGGCTCTATCCTGGCCCAGCAGGTCAATAATTCCTTTTTATGCTGTTCAGTTAATTCTAATTCGTTTTCAACTTCTTCGTAGGTGATAAAAGTTATTCTTCTATTCAAACTACCGGCGTTAATACTCATACCGTCACCGGTGATAATCTTAACTGGGCAATAGTACCTTTAAGTATTACTGCCGGATCAATAGGATTTCCACGATCATCCATCATTGCAGGGTATCTCAATAAAATACCGCAATAAACTGAAACCGCCACTTTATACCTTGAATTTGTATAATCCTGCGTGGCTCCAGCATTAAGTAAAAATGATTCGGCATCTTCCTTGTAGCCAGTTAAAATTACATCAAGATCATTTCCATCTACCTTTAAAAATAGTTTTAATTCGTCTAAGTCCACAATTTAACCCCCTGTAATTTCAGCATCCACGCTGTAGGGAGCAAGTACAATTTTAAGACCTGATTTTTCATTTTCTTGGCGAACGCGAATCTCTAACTCTTCATATTCGTGAGACATTAAAGGACGGTTCACTCTGAAAATAACAACTGTTTCTGTTTGCTGTAAAACCTCAGTAGTTTCAGTATTAATGACAGTTGGTGCTGTTAGTTCTTCAGGTACTATCTGGGCAGCACTCTCAGCTATTTTTTGTAATGCTTCAGAATTGTCAATAGTCGCTGTCTCTTTTTCTCCTGGCATTCATATCACCTTTCCTTAAAAAATAATATGAGGGCAGTTAATACCACCCTCATACATTAGTTATTTACACTGCAGCTTTTTTAGTAACACGAAGGAATCCGTTATAAGCCACTACATTTCCACCAATAAAGATGCTGGCTCTATGCGCGATCTGCCCCGATGAGAATTTAAAATCAGTTGAACGTTGTACGTCTAAGTTGCTGAAAATGGCCAGTTTGTAATTTGATAGAGGGCCATAGGCCATGCAGTAAGATCCTGCTGTAGTTCCTGATGCGCTCAGAGCATTACAAGCACTATTGATAATATACGGAACCGTATCAATCGTGCCAGTATTGCCGTTAGTGGTAATTTTGTGGAATCGTTCGCCAGTTGTAGTGCGAAGTTGGCTAAATGCCTTTAAGTCTGATTTGTTTAAAATCAAAACAGCCGTATCTTCTACGTCCTCGCTTCCACCAAACCCAAAAACAATATCATCCAACGTGGTAATGCCGATAGCCGAAACAGCTAAATCACTGGCAAGAAGAATAGCAGTAGCGGCAGTTGAAAAAATACCTGCAAGATGATTAGTTGTACCATCGCCGACAAGAATCTCCTTAGTAATTTTTCTGCGAACAGCTTTGGAAATACCTGCCATGACTTCTTGCTCATAAGGGGCAGCAGGTAATTTTAATAGCTCTTCGGTTGACTCGCTATAGGACGTAACCTTGGCTTTGGTAATAGATGCTTTACCAAATACAGGATCATTGTTATTAAACGCGACACCTTCAAGCGAGTAGTCGCCAGCAGGGTTGTCAATCAAATAAGGCTGGGTGTAAGACTCGCCACCAGTAAGAGATTGGATAGTAACACGTTCAATCAGGCTAGAAATCTGATTAAAAGTAGGATTGATAGTAGTTGCTTGATAGTCAGGCAATAAAATACCAGCACTAGCAACCGTTACGGCTCGCTGCTCTAACAGATCCTTACCGCGCTTTTCGCAATCAGCTAAATTAATTTCTTCTTTGGTGCGTTTTTCGCCATCGAAATTAGCATTAGCGAGAGGTTTAAATCCAACGCCTGGAGTAAATTGAGTGCCACGTTTTTCTGCTTCAGCTGTTTCGGCGGCATTAATTTTTTTTGTTCTTTCTGATTGGCCATCATCAATTAACTCTACAGGAATAGCATTAATCATGCCGCGATCTTCAATAATTTCCTTTTCCAAACCATTGATCTCTTTAAAAATACTTCTAATTTCTTTCGCATCCTCAGTAGATGCTGATTTTACTTCCAATTCGGAAATACGTGCTTCTTTTTTAGCGATTCTATCTAAAATTATTTTTTTATTCATATTTATTTACCCCTTCTTCTCTTTTATTTTTTTTCTCATTAATTCTTGCTCTAAAAGCCCTAAGTACTTCCTGATCATTTCTTAGTTTATTTATATCTAGCTCTTTGTCATTATCCAATAACTGTGACCTAACATTATCCAATGCCAGTTTTGCGTTATCCAACGCAGATTTGTCACGAGCATTAATATCAGTCAAATCGTAAGCCGGGTTATTTACCGCGCTTACTTCATAGACTTTAGCTATACTAATTATTGTTCTTGTTGGGACTTCAGTATCCAATCCATCCCATTTATCTTCCTTGACTCTAAAACAGAAACTCATTCCACTAACATCTCCGCGATCAACAGCCGAATACAAACCTTTTGCATCAGAATTGTTTTCTGTATCAATGTCAGCTCTAACAGATAGTCCAATATTATCTACAAGTAATTGCATGGTACTGTTACTGTTATTCCTGCGGCTTCTCGCTAATGGAATTTCTTCACAATCGTGGTTAATAAAAAAAAGAACATCGTCAAAATTACATTGATCGAATGCCCCCCGCTGAATTATTTCATTGTAATAGCCGCCAATACTAGTCATGGAATCAAATACAGCGGCATGCCCTTCTAGCCGGCCTTGTCCTTGATCTGGTATTTGCGTAGCCCTAAAATCAGGAACATTAAAGCTGCGTGTAACCATCATCTCTTTATCAAATTCTTTATTTTTTTTACCCATTTATTTATTACCTCCATTTGTGTTATCTACGGCCTTAATAGCCCCTGCCTGATTTAATTGATATGAGTCAATAATATTAGTGCTCACAAAATTCAACGACTGCAACCTGCGGTCGCCCTCAGCAAATGGCTCATCACCAAACATATCGCAAACCTCATTCAATGTTTTCAAACCTGTATTAGTAGCCAGTGTCGCATATTCAATCTTAGCCGCCATAGATAGGTAAGCAACTTTACTGTAGTAACATTTAACCCTATGCCCTACGTCTTGTTCACGTTGAGTAAATAAACAGGCTGACATGCCCTGCTCGAACTCTGTAATAAAATCCTCCAAGCAAGTCTGAAAAAACGCGCCATGCTGCTCGCCCGAATAATCACCTGACATTATGGCGTCTGATATTCCGTAACGCTCGCGAATAATATCTTTAACAAATTTCATTGTTTCTGATTTAATATCAGCAGGCTTCATGTGAATTGGGGTAAACTCCCCAGCAAGGTCCGTGGCAACGATACCCGCCTTGCTACTAAAGATATGTTCCTCGAATTTATCTCTAGCCGCTTTTAATATCTCCTGGTCAATTAAAGTTTTGACGCTATACATGCCAGTTATTTTAAGACTAGCTTCAATACTTTTAGGCAATCCCTGCAACACTTGATCAAGTATCTTGATCGAACTTAGCAGATTCTTGGTATCAGGTATGCCAAAATCATTACCGCCACCGACAATAGTATTTTTACCTCTGCGCCATCTAAGATGTATCAAATCAGCATAAGGTAGTATGTCGCTACTGCCATCACGCCAATAAAACTTAACTTGCCATACATTACCGCTTTCATCAGTGCCAATTTCTATACTAGTAGGATTAAGAGGGTAGAAGGCTGTATACTTTCGTATTGGCTGTCCTAATTTATCTGGCAAAATGTCATATTGAGGATATATGAAACAATTGCAGTCTTTGCGCCTGAGCCATTCACAGCAAGCGAGGAAATCTTTAGTTGTTTGTAGTGGATTTGGCTTAAACCTAAATAACCTTGAGATATCATCGTTTTGTTGACGAATACTACCGGGCTTTTGCACGACAGAAACAATGTCAATCTTGGATACCTCAGTAGCTATTCGATCGATGCAATTATTTACGAAGTCAGAGCAATAAACATCCTCGCCAAACTGGGAGAATATTGCTCGGCCATCGTTTAAGATGCTGGCAATTGTTTTATTGACTTGGTTTTGTTTGTAATTTGTAAATACGTTTTTTAGATAGTTAAATATCAAGTTATCACCTCCTAACACATGGCCATATATTCTGACTTAAACCTGCTATAAGTAGCAAATGCAATCATGAAGCCTAAAGCACCATCAATACGGTTTTTTGATTGCCCCATTTTTTTAACTGGCATAATGCGTCCAATATTATCCATGCGGATAGATACATTCCGTAAATTCCAGCGGTCTATTTCATGGTTGTTATAGTTCATGGTTTTATTTTTCAGTGCCGATTCTAGTAACCTCATAGGATTTGATAGGCTATTAAAATCCATATTAATGCGTTCTAAAATACCATCGCCAAAATGATCTACGAATGAATTTTTAAAACCGGTAGCGTGCCAGTTATCAAAACCAACTTTATAAGGCCGCATTTTATAATTTTCATATAAACCATAGAACCATTTCACAACTATCAATGGATCAACCTCATCCCCTGGGCAAATCGTGACTAGTCCTCGCCTCGCCCACTCGCGGTAATCCTTTTTCTCAGGATTTGTTTTATTATCATCTTCCAGCATGGCGTCTGCTTTTGTCGCAGGGATGAAATACATCGTTAACGAATAAACTTTTCCATCATCAGGGCAATAAAAGAAAGCCTTGGCATTACAAAGATCAGTTGTCTCTGCAAAATCCAAGGACCCTATATAATACTTACTGTGAAATTTCTCAGGATCGAACGTTTCTATGTTAATTATGTCGGCATCCTGTAACCAAGCGGCCGCGCTATTCTGCTTGATATTAAAATCTTTTCCAAGGACAAATGCCCTGGTACTGGTGCTATTCTTAGCTTCCTCCAGCATCTCGCGCAAGAAACTAATTTTTTTTATTGTTTTTAGTCCAGGGTTCGACTTAGACCATGATTCTTCGTTCTGCCAAATCTCTTCTTCAGAATCATGTGTATAAAGCCATATTAACCATCTAGGACGGTTTAATTCGCCCTTCAATACTTTCCTTGCATCCGCTAACCTATGGTCAAGATAGCCATCGTCGGTAAAACCCTCAGTGGTAAGCTCAAAGTAAAGCGGTTCATGCTGAGTTGACAATGCTTGTCTTATTGGCATGATCAAAGTATCATCTTGCATTTCAAAAACTTCATCTACAGCGCCTACAGCAATATTACGACCTTCCTTTGCACCTGTCTTGGCTGACAGCTTACGAATATTTCCTTTATTTTGATAACTGAATTTACCTTTTTTACTTTTCTGCTTCGGATTGCCAAAATACATACCGCGAATATTTTTTCTAGTGCATTTTTCAAGGGTTCGGCTTTCTTCTCTCATTGCATTAATCGCTTGGAACATCAGATCGGCTTGATCGTATGAATTACTTGCACAAAGTATCTTGCAGCCTGCCTGACCGCAAAACCATTCAGCCAAACAAATCGCACCGATCAAAGGAGTCTTACCATTTTTTCTGCCAACTAAAAAAATGATCTCCTTGTACTTACGAACGTACCTTAGAAGATCATTATCGTATATTTTAATCGCAAATATACATTCGATAAACGCTTTCTGAAATAATTCAAGCAGAAAGGGCTTTCCAGCATAAGGTGCTTCAAAGTGCTTACATTGGGTTTCGATAAACTTAATACGTTTTTCAGAATCGGCAAATTCCATAACGACATTTTCATTAAACATATCTTCTAAAATTATATTTAATTGAGCCATCATTTCTTGGCCGACTATAATCTGTCCCCATTTGCATTTCTCGTAATATAAAAGGAAATGCGATTGAGGATATTTGGTTTTTAGTTCAGAAAACATAAAATAGCCACCAATCCAGATAAGTTAAAATGAGTTTCTTTCATAGTCCAATAATACCTTGCAAGCCTCAATTCTAGCCGTTGCCGTTGTAACTTTGTTTTGTGCTATCTCAGACAATGCAGAAATTGCTATATTCCTGCCACTTTTACTACTAGTGCTGAATATCATTCCTTGCAACTCCCTAGCTTTATTAATCGCAATATCAATATCTAACATATCAACCTTAACTTTAATATCAGGAAATTTCATGTTTAGCACCATCCTTTAAACATTTTATAGGGAATTGTTCAGGATAATCTCTTTGCACTATTCGGCAGATAATAGCGTCTTGGCATTTATGTATGCCATTAACAAAATCAGATAGGCTACTAGGGTGAGTCTGTCCAAGTTTTGCAAATAGATTAAAAGCATCTATAAGGTGATTCATTATTTCTTCTTCTGTACCTCGATATGGACTTATGTGAACTGTCCTTATTGATTGCTTTAAATCATTATAAGTCGGAACGTCATTTGAGCAATAATATTTAAATTCCATTATTGGAACAACGGGGTTTTCACATACAGGACAACATATACCATCTTTATTGATCCCATGAAATATTGTATCGCATTTTTCATTTAAGCATTTGTAGACTATGTCTTTCATCTTTTCCACCACCCATCCTTTACTCATATTCGCCCAACTCATCATCTTCCTCATCCACATTCTTACCCAGCAATGCCGACAGGCGGGAAATATACGATAAATAATTTGCCCGGACCTTAGTGATCATTTTTGATACTGGTAATTCTTTTTGCAACATAGGATTATCTGGGTGGGTTTTTACCAAACCGGTCACTTTCACAATCTCATTAAGCCGATCAAGTTCAACACGCAATCGAGCAACTTCTAAAATACTGCCGTCAACAAGCGCGATCTGCTTTTCGTCTACACCATCGAATAATGCCTTGATTCTCTCGTACTCTTGTTGGACCTTCAACAACATCACCGACCTTCAAATATTTTCAAAAACTTTTTAGGAAAAAGTCAAATTTTCGGTTTATGTGTAAATATTGGCCAGCACCGGTCTTGGGGATTTTTTTTAAAAATACTTTTAGAGGGGGGGATATTCCTCGCGTGCCATATTTAAATATCATTTAACAAATTCGCTCCACCATTTATCAATATATTTATACCACTCTTTAGACTTCCCACTATCAACAACCCTTTGATAGCATTCTTCCTTAGTCGATTCAACATATATAAGTTCAGCACCTAAATCCCTGACAATTCTCTCACGTTCTTGCTTGTTAGGATAACCGCCTATAATATAGCAATCATACCAATCACCATAACGCGTCTTAATCATGTCAATAATTTTATCTCTGATCGCAAACACATTAAATCTAAGGTTGTTTGGCTTATCATAAAGCGGTTGATTGCTTATACATTCATAGAGCTTATCAATATCAAGCACCATATCGCCGTAATTAGACAACTGATTTACTAACGTATTTTTGCCACTCAAAGGACTACCATAAATAATATAGACATTATGCTGATTATTTCCAAACCGGCGATGATCGTTATTATGACAATCAAAACAGATCAGCTCAATATTATCCTTATTAAGAGTTATATTTAAATCATTAATATTAATAGGAGTTAAGGTTATTTTGTGATGGCCAATCAACTTGGATGTATCAATCATCACTTTGCCACATCGCTGGCACTTAGGACCGCGCTCAATGATAAGGTTAAACCTTAGATTGGTCCATGCTTTAGATGTGTATAGTTGTTTAGAAAATCTCTGTGCCATACTACCAATCCTTTAAATCTAATTCTTTCTTTCGCAATGCCAACACTGCATTATCATAATTCATTCGGTGCTGGCTCATAGGGTTCATGTTGAAGTAATCCGACAACCAAGCCAATGCTTTCAGACTATCCTCTAGCTTCACCTTCATGCCCTGCCTTCCCATGCTGATCTCACATATAAGCCCACCATCAACCTGGTCACTATTTTTAAAATTAAGGTAGCTACGTTTATACATTTTTATATTGCCATTTTTATCAATTTGCATCTTACCTGATTCGTCAATATCTGGTACTAGCTCAGTACCCCATTGTGCTATATCTGTCATATCCGCAAAAGCGATTTGCATATAGCGTTCTACGATATCGTCAGGATCTAACATAATAGATTGGCGTTTTAGCTCTCTCAACCTATCATACTCTTTTCTAACTGGAGGTAACTGGAGTAGTTGATATCCAATTTCTGCGGCTCTTTGGGAGTTAGAAACTTCATACCCTGCTTTTATGACAGACATCGATGCATTTTTATTCTTTACATAGAATAGGCAAAAAAGTTTTTGTTTTTCTGTTAGTTCCTCCTTCTCTTTTAAAATAATAGCAGGTACATTCTGCACCTGCTTGCACCCTTTATTTGTGTGCACCCTTTTTGGTGCAGTTTTTTTTATTTCTCTTTTCCATTCATGACGTTTTTTCCACGATTTAACCGTGTTGATAGTGACACCATATTTCCCAGCGATATCTTTATATTTCATGCCAAGCATATAATCACGCTCAGCTTGTTTATGTATTTCTGCCATTACCTCATATCACCACCTCCAACATTATTTCAAAATCAATTACCAATATATTACCACCCCCAGTTTCTTTTTCTATTACTGCTTTTTGTTGCGCAAGCAATCTCCAACATAATTACAATTGGTAAATATATTACAGTCTACTTTAATTTCAAATCGCGTTTTAAGCTTTAAGTAAAATTCATATGCTGCACGTTCATCCATTTTATCTATATCGATATTCACAGCCTCTGTTGTATTAACTACCATACTCTCACCCCCAATTAATTAATTCCAAAGCAAGCGTTCATTAAAGTACACTTTGATAAGCGATGATATTTTTTAATCTTTATTGATCTCATGGCGTTTATAAATGTATCATTGATTTTATTAAACGTTTATAATTTATTGTTGACTTTTATAGACATAATGTTATATCATTGGTAATATATTCTTTAATCGGAGGTTTTAAAAATGAATATAGCTTATATACGTGTATCAAGTAAAGATCAGAATGTTGCTAGACAACTAGAAGCCATGAAAGATCAGAATATTGATAGGTATTATGAAGAGAAGATAAGCGGCAAGGACACCAACAGAGATCAATTAAAAGCTATGCTAGATTTCGCAAGAGATGGCGACACAATCTATGTCGAAAGTTTTAGTCGCTTGGCTCGTAACATGCTTGATTTATTAGCAATCGTAGATCAATTAGCTAAGAAAAATGTTGGCTTTGTTAGCTTAAAAGAAAAGATCGACGCAACAACCTCAACTGGCAGATTGCAACTCAATCTCTTTGGCGCCATTTATCAGTTCGAAAGAGAATGCAGCAAGGAACGTCAGCGTGAAGGCATTGATATTGCATTAGCAGAAGGCAGGCCCTATGGCAGACCTAAGGTCGAAATTAACGAAAAATTTATGGTAGCCTATAAAAGATGGAAACTCAAAGAAATTACTGCCGTAGCAGCCATGAACATGGCTGGTTATACTAAGAGTACTTGGTATAATCTCGTAAAAGAAATTGAATCTTAGATACCTAAAGGCCAGCATCATTGGATAATGTGAAGCTGGTCTGAGAGTGCGGAAAATTTTGTGTAACTAGGTTTGAAAGATCTTCCTTTATGGCAAGAATAGTAATAATACTATTAAAGTCAGAAAGGAAGTTTTTTTATGTCAATGATACCCCAAGAAGTCATCAGAGAGCTTATTAAGAACGAAAAATTTAATAATACTTCAGACGTGATGGAAGCAATAAAAGCTATGTTTAAGGACGTGCTACAAGAGGTCATGGAAGCTGAATTAGAGACTGAGTTAGGATACGAAAAACAAGAACGCAGGTCGGAAAATGTCAAAAATGATG
>Ga0209125_1001233_pt1 | contig 25240 bp, 29 predicted proteins | sample BarGraIncub1131A_FD_184503 | JGI IMG/M metagenome (GOLD analysis project Ga0209125, IMG submission 184503) | Arctic peat soil microbial communities from Barrow, Alaska - Barrow Graham LP Incubations 11-31A (SPAdes) (version 2) | ecosystem: Environmental > Terrestrial > Soil > Wetlands > Peat... | reverse complement strand
AATAAATCAGCAGAAAATTATTATGGCTATAATAAGGCTAAATTCTGTTCGATGAATATAGACGAAATAAATACTCTACCAAAAGAAGCAATTTTTGAAAAATTAAAATCTGCAATATCTAAAAATTTAGAAAATTTTGAATTTCAGCATAAATTATCAAGTGGAGAATTTAGAAATGTAGAGGTAAATTCATCCCCCATTGATTACAAAGGTAAACAAATTCTTTTTTCTATAATCCATGATATTAATGATCATAAACAAGTAGAAAAGAAATTAAGCGACCAAAATACATTAATGACTACTATCCTTGAAAAATCCCCTATTGGTTTTGCTGTAAATACTATTAGTGACGGAAAAGCAATATTTGTAAGTAGTAAATTTGAAGAAATTTATGGAATTGAAATAAAAAGTATAAATAATATAGATGATTTTTATGAAAAAGTTTATCCAGATCCTACTTATAGAGAAGAAACGCGTAAAAAAATAACAGAAGATATGTTGAACAACGATGCATCTAAAATGAAATGGGAAAATATTCCTATCACTACTATTACTGGCAAAAAGATATATGTAACCGCAACTAATATACCAGTCCCTGAACAAGATTTAATGGTATCAACAGTTCAAGATGTTACTGGAATAAAACTAGACGAGGAAGTTCTTAAGGATAAGTTAGAGGAAATAGAAAAAATGAACAAATTAATGATTGGTAGAGAACTTGAAATGATAAGGCTGAAAGATGAAGAAAAAAAATTAAAAGAAGAATAATTCATTAAAAATACCCACTATTGTAGTGGGTATTTTTAATAGTAAATTTAATTTGTTAAAAATTACTTTAATAGGTATATCTTATTCAATTACCAAAAGTCATAAAATTAGAACTTTCATATTTTTTTACCGCTTTATTAAATATTTTTATCGAAATAATAAACCAAATTAGCCCTAAAACAACAACTAGTAAAAGTTTTTTTAATGAAATATCCCTGACTATTTCAACGGGTAAAGTTCCTATTAAAAGAGATGGGATCATAAATGTAAAAACAAATCTCATTACGCCTTGAAATGCACCTCCATGGAATAATGCTGGAGTTAAAAAAGCATCAAAAAAACTACCGGTTACTGAGGTTGCATCTGTAAACAAAAAACCCATTGAATATATAATTATACCTATCGCTAAAAAAATAATTGTAGTAATAATAACTAGAAATATGATTAATAATATTTGAAATATATTTGCATGAATAAATATAGAATAAGTTATTAAAGACACAATACCAAAAATAACATCTCCCAATGCAGATACACCAAATGATGCAGTACTTATTCTTATAAGTAGATTCTTTGGTGAAAGCATAAAACGATCAAAAGAACCAGATGTTATATATTCAGGCAGTTTTCTAATTCCAGCACCAGCAGAAAATACAATACCAAAACATAAGGCAACAAAGCCTTGCAGTCCTATAATATCAATCGCTGTCCAACCACCAACATTCCCTACTGATTTCGCAAAAAATACCCAGAGAATTATCAAAGAAATATTATTAATCCCCATTCCAACAATATTCATCAAGAAGCTAGCTCGAAGCTCCGCACTACTTTGTATATTCTTTTTTATTGCATATAATGCAAATGATAATTCTTTCATATAATTTTAATAATTATCCTCCATTTACAGATACTTTTTGTTTCGCTTTTCTAAAAATTAAATAAACAACTAAACCAGAAATTAAAACCCAGAATAATTGAATTCCAATAAGTTTAGTCCAAGTTGTCTGCCAAGATTCATATACAGTATGTGTCACAAATTGAGAAGAACCAAAGGGAGTATATAAGGCAATTTTATACATTAAAGGTGGAAAAAGAGCTATAGGTAAATATGAACCTCCCAAAATCATAACTGCCTTATCAACTGTCCAAAATACTGGATTACTATCTTCTATCCAAAATGATAGCAAGCCAACAATAGTGTATAAAAATAATGAAAGTATTATTCCAAATATGAAAGTTAAGATTAATGTTGGAATAAATATTCCAATTGTCATTGTGTGTGGAATACCAATTAGAGCAATTAGCACGATAACTCCCATTATTGTTATAACAATAAAAGAATATAACCCAGAACCTATTTGCCACCACATTCTATAGAAAAGATAAGATGCTGGTTTACTAAATAATACCTCTACATTCCCAGATTGAACATCTTGCGCTATCAATTTTGAAATTTGACGTAATTTTAAAGTTGATAATGAAAAATATAAAAAAATACTCCATGCTGAAAAAAGAAATGTTGTTCCATTTATAACACCATTATTTATTTTAAAAACATATGAATATAATAATAAAAGTAAGCCACAACGAGAAATAACAATAATAGTTTCTGCTACAAGTCGACTAGGATATTGGAAACTATCCTTTATAAGTGTTTTGAGTATTTTAGTTGCCAGTCGAATCTCTTTCATATATATGTCTTATTACAGTTTCAAGATCAGCATTGTATACATCAATATCCTCGACTAAAAATAAATCCAATAATTTTTTTAGAGATTCTTGAACGTTGATTTTATTAATATCCACAACAACAGTAATTTTATTTTTATCCTGTAAAGAATATCTTATTCCATGTGGAAGTAATGGAAAATTATTAAAATTTTTTTCTGGAATAAGGTCTATATATTTTTCATAAACAAAAGTTTTTGCTAAATCCGAAGTGGGTAAATCCTTTATCATTACTCCATGATTAATAATTATAGTTCTATCACAAAGAGATTCGATATCACCTACATCATGTGAGGTTAAAAAAATGGTAGTATTTTCTTCTTTGTTTATTTTAATTAACAAATCACGAAGTGACTTTTTGGCAACTACGTCTAATCCTATGGTTGGTTCATCTAATAATATAATTTTAGGTTTATGAATTAAAGAAACGGCAACTTCTGCTCTCATACGCTGACCCAGAGAAAGCTTTCGTACTGGTTGAGTCATAAACGACCCAAGATCAAAAATTTCTACAAGTTCAATAATTCTTTTTTTTATGTCTTCATCTGACATATCATACATAACTCCAAAAAATTCAAAAGAATCAGTTAAAGGAAGATTTGGTAAAAGTTGTGAGCGCTGTCCAAATACTGTACCTATTTGATAAGCTAACTTTTTTCTATCTTTTGTTGGATCTAGACCTAAAATATTAACATTCCCTGAAGTAGGAAAAAGTATGCCGGTAAGCATTTTGATTGTGGTAGATTTACCAGCACCATTAGGACCGATAAACGCTATACGTTCGCCATGATTAACGGAAAATGAAATATCATTAACGGCAACAATCTCTTTAATTTCAGGATGAAATAAATTTTTAATCCAACCAAAAGATGGATTCTTTGCAGAAAAAGAAAACTTTTTTGTTAAATTTGATACTATTATTGCTTTAGAGCTCATATACCTATCCTATCATTTTTATTGATTATTTTACAAATATATACAAATTATCAATTTTTTACCAAATCATCATTTGTATATTAATTTAATCAATAAGTATATAATAAGATTAAATAGATAGTCTTTAAAACTTAATAACTCACTATTATGACAGTAATTACTAGATTGGGTTATTGTGAAAAGTGCTTCAAGGAAGGACGCCCAAAAATAGGACAAAATTTTATCGTTTTTGGAAAAACCGCTAATACATTCAAGGGGTTAATTTCTGAAAAAAGTAACAGAAGAGGATGTGTTCCTCATGTATATAAATTAAAATTTATAACAAGAAAAAATGTAGTTTACTACAAAAGAATTTGTTGCATGGATAATTGTGGGGCTAGTGTCGGAATTGAAAATAATAAAAAATTTATTTATTTTAATGAAACACAATGGGTCCACGAAGCAACTTCACTTTCCAATTGGAAAGAATTGGTTAAATTTAGAGATGAAGCGTTTGTTATATAAAGGAGATATTATGAAAAAAGTAACCGTATGTATGGTATGTTATAGCGTAACTGTTAATGATATTCCCATTATTAACGGCAATAATACTATAACAAGACTAATGTTAATGGCTAAATTTACTCCTGAAAATATTTCTATAGAGAAATATATATGTCACGAGTGTAGAATATTTACTCCTAAAGAATTTTGCGATAAAATCTTATCTTCGTAATAATTTTTAAAGTAAAAATAAAAAAATGTCCCATTTATTTGGGACTTTTTTATATTTTTTTAATTAACGCCAAGTTGACAGCAAGAACCGGACAAATACCTCAGATAGTGGCAATGCCACTATCTGAGGTATTTGTCCGGTTGACAAAAATACAAAAACATATTATATTATTAAAAACGTTATTTATAAACACTCTAAAAAAGTTGGCATGACTACAGCAATTATTAAAGTAAATTTGATTCCTTTTCTCGAAATTGAAAAAGGACTATCATTTGAGGATAAAATTTTAATTTTTATCCAATCGTTAATTATAAATTTGGAAACTTCCAATTTAAAAATCATCGAAAAGGAAAAAATAATACCCTCAATGAAAGAAGAAAAAAACCCAAATTTTCACAACGTGGAACTGGAAATTAAAGGAAAGCCAAATAAGCTGTTGATAATTTCAATCAATAACGACGGGCTTGTATTGTTCGGAATCTTTTATGAAGAAAAATCACAATGGTTGGAATTTATGAAAGGTGATGAATTTATTGATATCAAAAAATTCAATGCGATTTTCCCTCATATCATTACTTGCCTTCAGTAATTAACCTGCGTAAAATTTTTAGTAAAAATCTGAAACTCCCTATTTTATAGGGAGTTTTCTTATTCCTGGTTTATCTTTTTATCCACTCTTTATCTTGACGACATAGCAAAGTTCTCTTAAGTTCTTTATGTTCCATAATAGCCTCTACAGCCCTCTCTAGACGTACACCCTGAGAACCTTTTACCAGAACAATATCCCCTTCTTCTACCACCCCTTCTAAAAATTTAGCAGCAGTTTTTGACGAATCAAAACTATAAATATTTTTTTGAATAAAACCTTTTTCAATCGCTCCTTCTGCTATTGCTTTAGCTCTTGGACCTACAACAACAAGGATATCAGCTATTCCATATATTTTTTCTCCGACTAAATAATGTTCTTCTTCTGTAAATTTTCCCAACTCAAGCATGTCTCCGATTACTGCAATTTTTCTTTTTCCCTCAACCTCTTTCAATACTTCTATTGCTGCTTCCATTGCAACTGGAGAAGAATTATATGTGTCATCAATTATAACAGAATTATTTATACCTTCAATAAGAGAGAGCCTTCCTGGTGGTGTAACATATTCACTAACAGCTTTAATAGACTCAAGCAAATCACATCCCAATTCGCTGGCACAAGCAAGTGCAGCACATGCTTGCCCAACATTATGTACTCCTAAAATATTAGGAAGCATTACAGGAAAAACATTTCCTTCATATTCTAGTTTAAAATTTATTCCACTAGGAACTTTTATATTATCTCGTGTCGTATACAGATAAGTAGGATACATGGAATGGTAAGTTGAATTTTTATGCATTCCATATGATACAGTTCTGTGATTAGACTTTAGATGAAGAGAATAAACTTTTTCATCATCATGATTTAATATAAGTATTCCATCTTTCTTTAAAGCATAAACAAGTGAACTTTTTTCTTCTATTATCTTATCTACTGATCCAAAAAACTCTACGTGTACTGGTTTATCAGGAAAACGAGTTATAATAACTACATCTGGTTTAAGCCATGGAATAACATTCTTTTTTATATCACCTGGCTTTCCTACTCCAACTTCAAGCACTAAATATTCTGGATATGACTGTTTCCATAAAATAATATAAAACCCATGAATTATATTTTCTAACCATATAAATGGATCATCCCAGCCATTAGGTGAACCTAAAATAGTAAGAGGTAACCCTATTTCACTATTAAAACTTTTTTCACTTTTTCTAACTATTTTAAATTTTGATAAAACAGTAAATATCGCATCCTTTGTAGAAGTTTTACCAACAGATCCTGTTATTGCAATTATTTTTGGATGATATCTAGCAAGAATTAGCTTGGCCTGCCAAGTAATTATTATAACTATTATTTTTTTAAATGTTTTTTTCATATTTATCTATCTGGAGGGACATTATAATAATTTAAAATGAATTTAGTAATATTTACAAATGGTGATATAAGCGTCTGAGAAGCATAATTTATTTGTTTGGGATTTTTAAGAAAAAGAAAGACTAAAAATTTCGGATCATATGCCGGAAAATAACCAAAGAAAGAGTGCATATGACGGTCTGTATAATACCCTTTTCCGTTCTCTTGGGCTACTTGCGCTGTTCCCGTTTTTGTGGCAACACTATAATTATTTAATTTATATGATCCACTTCCGTAAGACTCAAATACATGAATCAACATTCGTGTAATAGTATCAGTTGTTTCTTTTTTAAGAAGATTTTCCTTTATAATTGGATAATTAATTGTCTTAGATAATCCATTGTCATATTTTATTTCTTTTACTAAATGAGGTGTAATTAATTTACCACCATTTGCAAGAACTGAAAATGCACGAGCAGCTTCTATGGGAGTTAGTGCTATTCCTTGACCAAAAGATGCGTTTGCATATTCAATGTTTCTAGGACTATCTAAATTACTTATAAGTCCTGAAGTTTCATTGGGTAAATCAACCCCTGTTTTTACACCAATATCATATGCTTTCATATACGAACGAAATTTATCATGACCTAATTTACTTTCGACAAATACCATTCCTGTATTAAGAGACTGGTCTAAAACATCTTGCATACTAGCAACACCACGTCCTTTTTTGTCAAAATTATTTATTGTTTTTTTATCAATAACAACAAATCCATTATCAGTATATTTAGTTTCTGGAGTAACAACTCCTGCATCAATAGCCCCAGCCATTACTAATGGTTTAATCACAGAACCAAATTCAAATACATTCTCTACAATAGGATTACGATAAACTCCAACATCTGGTACAGTTTTGAAATTATTTAAATCAAAATCTGGCAATCCAGCAATGGCATAAATCTCACCTGTTTGAGGATCCATAATTATTCCTCCGGCTTGATCTGCATGCCATTTATCTAGAGCAGATGATAGTTCAGACTCAAGGGTATATTGAACAGAAGGTTCAATTGTGGTTACAATATCACCCGTATTAGTATTAGAAAGTGTATCACTTATATTTGAAAATACTTCTGCAAAAAAATTTATGTAAGATTCATTTTTAGGCTTAGATAAAGTTGAATTATAATAACGTTCTAGCCCATATTGTCCAGCCAACAAATCTCCTTTATATGCCAAAAAACCAATAGCATGTGATGCGAGATTATTACTGGGATAGAATCTCCAATTATCTTTAAAAATTGAAATTCCTTTTATATTAAAATTTTCTATCTCAGTAACTTGTTCTTTTGTAAGACCAACAGCTATTTCCTCATAAGGATCATTCTTTTTTGAAGCCTTTGATATAAAGGTATCTTTATCAATTTTCAAATATGGTTCTAATTTTAAATAATCAGATTCTTCGTCTATTATATCCTTGGGAATTATTGCCAACTTAAACCCTGAGGTTACAGTTGCTGCTGTAACAAGTGAGTTATCTTTTTTTGAAAAAAATATTGACCCTCGATTAAAAATATTACTTGAAGGTGTTACATATTGTTTATCGGCTCGCTCAGCATAGAAATTTTGGTGTATAACCTGAACAAAAAAAAGTCTACTCAAAAGAATAGCTGCAACAAGAAAAATACAAGCTATAACAATTCTTATTCTTAGTTGAAACGATGATAATTTCATTAGCGAATAGCAACATTGTTAATATTTCGTGATGCAAATATATTTTGATGTACATCCACAAAACCAAGAGATATGGCATATTCCTTATTAATTTTATTAACGTTACTTAAATAAGTTAGTTCTAGTTGATTTACATGACTAGTTAATTCTGTTTTGGTATTTTCTAATGATTTTCTAGCAACCACATTGAAAGTAATAGAACCTATTAAATATATGTACACAGCAAATAGTACCACTGAACCTGAAATTAAAATACGAAATAATATTTTTTGAGTGCTTGTATTTTGTGCTATATCGTTTGTAATTTTTTTTGCTCTTATCATATATTTTTTTCTATTAATCTTAATTTAGAACTGCGTGAACGTGGGTTTAACTTTATCTCTGTTTCTGTTGGAACTATAGGTTTTTTTGTAATAATAGAGGCCAATCCTTTTTCTTTTAATTCTACAAATGCTTTTTTTACAATCCTGTCTTCTAAACTATGAAATGTTATTATTGCAATACGTCCACCTTTTGTTAAATGACTGAAACCTTTTTGTATTACTTGCTCTAAATTTAATAACTCACTATTTGTTGCAATTCTTATTGCTTGAAAAGTTCTTGTTGAAGGATTTATTTTCTTTCCTTTATAAAACTTACCGACTGCTTTGTTTATAATCTCACTCAAATCAAATGTTGTTTTTATCTCTTTTTCTAAACGAGCTTCAACTATTGCTTTGGCTATTTTACGAGAATGTCTTTCTTCCCCAAAACCATAAATAATGTCTGCTAATGTTTCTTCATCCCATGTATTTACAATCGAGTAAGCTGTAATATCATCGGCACTTGGATTCTTTTTCATTGTCATTAGAAGTGGTTCATTTTTTAAAAATGAAAATCCCCTTTCTCCCTCTTCTAATTGAAACGAACTAAGCCCCAAATCAAGTAAAATCTTATCTACACTTTCAACTCCTATTTTACTGAGCACTTTATCTATATCCTGAAATCCAATATTTTCATAAATTACATCAGAATCAGTTTCATCAATCAATTTCTTTGAACGAATAATCGCATCTGAGTCTAAATCTAAACATATTATCTTTACCTTAGAACCAAATCTCTTAATAATTTCTAACGTATGTCCTCCACCACCAAGCGTTCCATCAATAATCACTTCTCCTGGCTTTATTTGAAGCCCATCAATTGATTCATTTAGTAATACAGAAATATGTTTCATATTAAAGAACTCCAATTTGCCCTAATTTATCAGCGAGAGCATCAGCCTGCTTCTCTACTACTTTCTTATAATCATTCCATGCCTTTTCATTCCAAATTTCTGCACGATTTTGTACACCAATAACAACCACCTTGTTTGTTAAGCTTGAACGATTCTTTAAATTTTCCGGGATTAATATTCGGCCATTGCTGTCAACATCTACTATGACAGCTTGCCCAAACATAAATCTCGAGAAACTTCTATTGTCACTTGCAAGCATAGATGAGTCAGACAACTTATCTGAAATCTTTTGCCATTCTTTTGATGTGAAAATTGAAAGACAATTATCTAGCCCTGGAGCAACAACAACACTCTTACCCATCTCCTTTCGGAATTTTACGGGTAGTGACATTCTATTTTTGTCATCTAAGGTGTGAGTATATTCTCCTATGAGCATAATAATATTGTGAAGTAAGGTTATTTTAATAAAAAATAAATATCCCACCTTATCCCACTTGAATATATTATATACCACTTCATCCCACAAAACAAATACAACATCCCACTTAAAACTGTGTATAACTTTAAAAAAATTCTATTATTTATTTGATAGACAAAATGTATATTTTGTTATATTATTTATAAAAATCTTAAAAAGTAGCTGTATGCCTGACATTCAAAAAACACCGGAATTAAAGCCAGGGTATTACCTTCCTGGCAGAGATGAACAAGGTGTAGCAACTTTAACTAAAATGAATCTTAAAATTGCTACAGACCTACCACTTGCACATAGTGGAAGCGAATATGTTAGTTATGAGGAAATCAATCCCCAAAACTAAGAATTTTCTAGTTAATACGCTAGAACCTAAACCCCCGCCAGAGATGACGGGGATTTTTTATATTTAATTTAAATATTTAATAAAAGACTCGAGCTTCGCTCGAGGCTTTTATTTTTTGTCTTTACTTTGAATTTATAATTATTAATTGTTAATTATTAATTCGTAATTATTTTAACTCTTTCGGTTTCATTATTGGAAAGAAAATAACATCGCGCAAATTTTTTTGTTCTGTAAATATTGCTACTATGCGATCTATTCCCATTCCAAAACCTGTCATAGGAGGCATGCCATGCTCCATGGCTATTATGAAATCTTCATTTAATTCCATTGCTTCCTCATCTCCACCCTCTTTTGCTTTTGATTGAGAAACTAATAGTTCTCTTTGTATTATTGGATTTACAAGTTCAGCGTATTGATTTGTAATTTCTGCTCCCGCAATTATGAGCTGACAAACTTTTGCTGTACCATTTTCATTTTGTTGAGCTAGAGGTTTTAAATCTCCAGGAAAATCCGTCACAAAAGTAGGATTTATAATTTTACCTCTTGAAGATTTTTTATAAATCTTGTCGAGTAAATTACCCTTTCCTAATTTTTTAACTTCCTCCTCCTTTACTCCCCATTTAAGAGCTTCAATACGAGCTTCTTCCAGTGTAATTGTTTCTATATTTATATTTGCATCTTTTTTTAATAATTCCCCAAAAGTAATTCGTGACCATTCTAAACTTAAATCTACATCTACACCATTTCCATCATTATCATAGACTTTAAAAATAGTCTTTTCCATTACGTCCGCTGCAATAGATTTTAATAAATCTTCAGTCCATTTCATATTGGTCTCTAGTGTCTGATAAGCAGCATACCATTCAAGTAAAGAAAATTCCTGTAGATGAGTAGGGTCAGAACCTTCATTTCTAAAATTCTTACCTATTTCATATAATCTTTCATAACCACCCACCATAAGCGTTTTATGCTCTAATTCAAGCGATATACGAAGGACCATATTCAAATCATAATCATTATGATGAGTATTGAAAGTTTTGGCCATTGCTCCACCAGCCTGATTTTGTAATACAGGAGTTTCAACTTCTAAAAAATTTTTATTATCAAAAAATTCTCTAATAAACTTTATTATTTTTGAACGAAAAACAAAACGATTATAAACATCCTTGTCCATCAAAATATCTAAATATCTCTTTCTGTAAGTTTCCTCTATGTCTTGTAATCCATGCCATTTATCTGGTAGTGGTAATAGTGCTTTAGTAGCCATTTGCCAATCTTTTATAAGAATACTTTGTTCACCTCTTTGTGTTGTAAAAAGTGAACCAGTAACAGAAATAAAATCTCCATTGTCGATAGTATCTACAAATAAATCAAAAAGTTTTTCTTCTAAGGTATCCTTTTTAAGAACTGCCTGAAATCTTTCATCCCCATCTTGCAAAACAATAAAAAGTATTGCCCCCTGTCCACGAACAACTATTACTCTCCCTGCAATTGAAATATTTTTTTCTTCAGAAATTATAACGATTTTATCAAAAGAATCTTTTATTTCTTTTATTGAGTAGTCGCGCAGAACAGATACGGGATAGGGGTTCATCCCTCCCTCTTTTAATTTATTAATTTTATTTAGACGCGCATCGCGTAATTCTTCTATAGAGGCCATAGCTCTATTGTATATCAACTAGGGTATATTTGACTAGCCCCTTAGGAGTTTTAATAGAAACAACATCACCTTTTTTCTTTCCAAATAATGCTTCTCCAAGTGGAGATTTGTTTGATATTTTATTATTAGCCATATCAGCTTCTTCAGCTCCTACTATACTATAAGTAATTTCATCTTTAGAATTTTCTTTTTTTACTTTTACAGTAGTTCCAATCTCAACATTTGCACTGGAATGTTTTTTAACAACTACAGAATTTTTAAGCATATGATCTATCTGATGAACACGATCTTCTGTTTTTCCTTGATCTTCACGAGCTTGATGATATTCTGCATTTTCAGATAAGTCTCCTAGAGCACGAGCTGCCTCTAAAGACTCAAGTATTTCTTTTCGTTTTGTTGTTTTTAAAAAATTAAGCTCATCTTGTAATGCTTGTTTTTTTTCTTCAGTTATATAATTTATTTCATCCATCCTTTTTTGGTAGAAAATCTATAGATTCTCATACATTGATTAACTAATAAAATGTAGTTGATGTTAACTTAATATAAAATCCCGTATATGAAGCCAAATATATGACTTTTAACGGGATCTACAATAGAAGTATATTAATCATTTTTGACGAATAAGTCAATTAATTTTCTTTTCTTTTTACTTCAAATAATCAGGTGTGTATACACTCATATAATCTATCACTTCACTCATTACTCTTGTAGCATTCCCACTCGCTGCTTTTGGACCTCTTTCCATCACTAATGCAAATGAATATTTAGGATTATCATAAGGGAAAAATCCAATAATCCATGAGTTTGTATTTGTATTTCCAAATCCAACCTGTGCAGTACCGGACTTTGCTGCAACCTTAATTGAAGGTATATTTAGAGCCTGACAAGTTCCCTCAGTTACAGCCATTCTCATTCCCTCATAAATAACCTTCATTTTATCTGAATCAACCGGAATAGATTCAACTTGAGATTCAAAAACTTTATCTTTAAGTGTAATATGCGGAGTATAAATTGTTCCCATGTTAGCAATGCCAGCTGCCGCTCTTGCCATTTGAATTGGAGTAACTTGAAAGCCATACTGACCAATAGATGTATTGTATGTATCCCCAACTCTCCATGGCTCCCCTTTAAAAGTTTTTGTTTTCCAATCTGGATTTGGAATTGTTCCTTCTTTTTCACCATTAATATTAATTCCTGTTTTTTCTCCTATTCCAAACATTCTAGTATATTTATCGATATTCATAATTCCTAGACCTTTTTGGCTTTCAAAACCACCTCCAATTTCATAAAAATAAACATCCGAAGATATTGCAATAGCTTTCTTCATATCCACATAACCAAAAGACCCATGGTCTTTAAAAATTGAACTTTTATTGGGGAAATATGGATTTGGTATAGAAATAGAACCATTTGCAAAAATTAATTTTATCGGACTGACAATATTTTCAACAAGTGCTGCATATCCCAAAAATGGTTTTATTATTGAACCAGGACTATATAAACCAGAAATTGGACGATTTAAAAATACTTTACGCTTATCAGAAAAATACCCATTTATTGTTTTGATATCTTTTCCAAGAGATAAAATATTCCCATCATATTCTGGATAGCTAGTTATTGCTAGTAACTCCCCAGATTTTATATCCATAATTACACCTGAGCCACCCATAAAGCTCGAATTTTTTGCCATTGAGGATATTGATTCATACATTTTTTTTTGAATCTGTGAATCTATAGATAAATTAATATTTTCACCTGCGACCGGTGGTAATATCATGTTTTCAGATTGAACAACCCCCGCAACGTCTGTTTCTGTAATACGTACTCCATTAGTTCCAGTTAGAGAATCATTAAAATATTTTTCAACACCATCCTTACCAATAAAATCATCTTGCCAATAATATCCAGACGAATCTTTTGCTGGCTGACTCACATATCCAAGAAGTAATCCAAACCCAGGATAATTATAATAAGATCTTTGAGGCGAAGACAATTTATTAATATCTTCATTATCCCATGTATTCCAAGACAACATTACTCCCTTTCGGTCATATATTAATCCTCTATCAGCAAAAATAGGTTTTTTTACAAGTGTATTATTTTCACTTTTTTTATAATAAAAATCACCCTTAATTATCTGAAGATTAATAATTTGCCAAACAAAAATAAATAATATCGCAATAAAAAATAATCCTATTAAAAAAATAGAATGTTTCGGTATCGCCTTTTCTAATCTTCCTTCAAACTGCTGAGTATTAAAATTTGGCAAATTTTTAGAATCCAAAAAAATTTCATCTGGATCAATATCTTTTTTTATTCTCTTGTGACTTATATGAAATTTCATTTTTTATATAAAATCATATTATTTTTTATAACTTGAATTGAAATATAACAGACAATAATAATTAAAGGGAAATACACAGAAGAGGAAATTATTCTATCTCCCTTAGTAGCAAATAATGAATAAATAATTACACTTGCCACTAAAAATTCATAAAAATTATTAAATATAAACATTCCAGCAAGCATTAATAAAACACTTACCCACCAAGGTAAAACAAATATTGAAATAAATAATATTATATCAAAAATAACTCTTTTCATTACTAAAATAGTATACTTTAAAAAGTCTTTATTGACAAATATATTATCTGTTTCGTATTTTACGATATATTAATCGTAAAATAAAAAATAAAATTAATAAAACAAGTCCATAAAAAACTATTTTATAACCAAAAACAAAAGATAGTAGAGACAGGAGAAACAACTTAACATAAGTTATAGGCTTTTTTATAGCATCCTCTATGTTACTTTTATTATTAGAACTTGAGGGGGATTTTTTAACCTCACTATTCATTGCGTTTAATTCTTTCTGTGTTTCTTTTTTTGCAACATCTATTTGTGTAAAAGTTTTATCCCGTAAATTATCAATTGTCGAAAAACTATCTGAAACTGAAGTGCTAACTTTTTCTGGAAGAATATTATTTATCTCGGTACTTGTTTTTTCTATTTGATTTTTTAATGCATCAGATTGTGATATAGGCTCACCTAAATAATTTTTAACTACTACAGATATAAACTGCCTATCATCTAAAGTAATATTTCGATCAATTAAAACATTTTCTTTTTTACCAGAAATACTAACTTGTGAAGATACAATCTTTGCAGAAATAACATGATCCCCTGAAGTAATTTTCCAAGGAACATACACGTCATTTAATTCTAGGGAATTTACTATTACCTCTCTACTCCCTAAAATAACATTTTTATCATAAAATTCTACTTTAAATGAGAACGATTCTTTTTCTCCATTCCACACTGCTGTATGTATATTTACAGTATCTCCTTCTACAAGAGATGCTTTTGAATACCAAATCTGCCCAGGAATAAATCCGGAGTTTGTGGTTGTTTCAGCATAAACCGGAATAACCACAAAAAAAGATAATATTATAAATAAATAAGATAAAAAAATTTTCATTATTATTTTAGAGTGAAAGATGCCTTAACTGTTAACATTATATTTTTCTCAATTTTAGAAGTATCATAGGAACCGTAATCTGAGATATCCAGAGAGTTAGCTGACATAACCTGAACGACTCCAGATGAAGCACTCTTTAACTGACCAACTGACTTACCACTTGATTCTGCCAATTTAGAAGCACGGGCTTTGGCATCTTGAACTGCAAATGACAACATAGCTACACGTTCTTCTGGAAGTTTCGTATAGGTATATTCAAGAGATGATGTTGAAAAAATAACACCCTTTTCAATTAGTGGATTAATATTTTTTGCGATTTCAGATATGTTATTGATATCGGACGAATTTATATCAAAAGTTTGCCTTAATGTATATGTTCTCTCAGCACCTTGAGGTTGGTCGTAATTTTGATCCATTAGTATTGGCGAAATTACAATTTGTTCGGATGTTATATTTTTACTTTTTAAAAAGTCCTGTGTAAAAGTTAAATCTTTTGCCATGTCTGCATAACCTTCTTTTAATGTACTAATCTTTACAACACGACTAATGGTTCCCACCCATTTCACATGATCACTTGTTACTTGTTTTGTAGCAGAACCAGTCACAGTTAAAGTATTATCAAATGAACGAACTTGATAAAAAACATATGCGCCAATAAGAGTGCTTATGATAATAGCTAAACCTAATATAAATTTTGTATTGAGCCACAAAATTGTTTTATTGTTGTTTTCCATATGTAAATATTATATCACATCCAAAAAAACCAGTCTCATTATATAAATAGAAATTATTTTAGAATAAAATCCCCTACCTTTGAGGCTTCACCGGCACCCATTGTGATTATTACATTTTTATTATTCATATTTGAAAGTTCTGTTTCAAGATATTTTTCTAAGTTTTCAAATGAACCAAATGCTTTGGAATTATTTGTTATTTTATTTATTTCATCAGAAAGAATCTCTGGCGAAATAGTACCATCGTCTATTTCACGAGCATAATAAATTGGTAAAATTAAAACTTCATCTGCATCAAAAAAACTTTTTGCAAAATCTGACAAAAGTAATTTTGTGCGAGAGAAAAGATGTGGCTGAAATACAACTGTAATTTTCCATTCATCGTCCATTGGATATAATTCACGGAAACCTGAAAGTGTTGCCATAATTTCTGTAGGATGATGAGCATAATCATCATAGACAAGTGCTCCATTTGAAAGTCTACCTTTGAATTCAAATCGTTTCCAAGTGCCAGGAAAATCACCAACATATTTCTCTGCTGTCTCCTTAGAAATTCCAATCATAACGGTGGCAGAGATTGCAGCCGCAGCATCCTTCTTATTGTGCAAACCTGGAATTTTTAATTTTAAATTAATATCAAAAAAATCATTATAGTTTATAACTTTTGCATTTATATCTTTTATAACGTCTGCAATATTTTCATCATCTGGATTACAAACTACAAATCCATCACTTGGCACACGCATTGCCATGGCATGAAATGCACTTTTAATATCCTCTATATCCTTATAATAATCTAAATGGTCGTTATCAATATTTGTAATGACTAAAATTTTTGGATTAATATTTAAAAAAGAACGACGGTATTCACAAGCCTCAACAACTAAGTATTTACTTTTCCCTGCAATAAAATTACTCTTTTCTCCAACAAGTAAACTACCTACTATTACAGTTGGATCATATTCTACTCCTCGTAAAATTTGAGCAATCATAGCTGTTGTTGTGGTCTTTCCGTGAGTTCCTGAAACTGCAATAGTATATTTATCCCGACTTATTATATCAAGCATTTGCGGATACGAAAAAACTGGAATTTTTTGTTGTGTTTTTATTTTTAAGGCCAACTCTGGATCATAAGTATCTATAGCGATAGTATAAACTATTAAATCCGCATCAAGAGGTATATTTTCAAATGATTGCCCTATAACGATATTTGCTCCAACTTTTATAAGCTCGCTTACCACCTCACCTTCTTGCATATCCTGTCCAGTAACAATTTTCCCATCATGAAGCATCATACGCGCAATAGCTGAGATTCCAATCCCCCCGATTCCTATAAAGTGAACATTTTTAATTTTTAATAAATCTAATTCCATCCCAGTACTAAAATTTTTAATATTAATCATTTTTTAACACGACTTTATATTACATATACTACATACTTTCAAATCTTTTTACTAATCGAAAATTTAGTACGGGACAAGTTTTATTTTAATAATTTTACTATATCTAATTCTCTTGGTTCTTTTATTATTAAAACTTTTTTATCCTTTACAGATTCTAGCATAGAAAATATTTTAGTCTTAAAATTTTTATCCCATCTATATAGCCACAATATAAAAGATACACTAAATCTTTCCTTAGCTCCTTCTGGTATACCATAGTGTTCATCCAAACCCAAACTTCCTCTAATATTTCTCCTTATAAAACGATATATTTTAACTCTTGTCGGCGTATCAATAAATATTATCAAGTCAGCCCAATTTAACCTATCGGGCATTATACTTGTGTAATTTCCATCGACAATTCCTATATCTTTAGATAAAAATTCATTGCATATATTTCCCCATTCATTTTTATCTTTTCTACTCCAGTCAGGATTATGAAGCATTTTATCCATATGATATATAGGGTATCCTGTATATAAACCCATTCTATTAGCTAGAGTTGATTTCCCCGAACCGCTTCCTCCTAAAATTATAATTCTTTTGTATTTAGAATCATTTTCCATCCCAGTACTAAAATTTTTAATATTAATCATTCTTTAACACGACTTTATATTACATACTTTCAAATCTTTTTACTAATCGAAAATTTATTACAGGACAAGTTTTATTTTAAATTTTCATCAAAAAACTGTTTTAAACTTTCTAAATCCTTCTTTTCATTATCATAATGATAAGTATTTATACCTACAGATTGAGCACTTTTTACAGCGTTAACGTCGTGTTCAAAATATATTACATCATCTTTTTTTAAATTATGACTATTCAATAAAATTTTGTAATATTCTCCATCTGTTTTTTCTGGATTATGTTTTAATGTAAAAACTTCATATGGCATATTATCTAACCCATATAATTCTCTCTTGTCATCACTAGCACCCGTAAGTATTATTTTTTTATTTGGATATGTTTCAAGTAAATTATACATATCTTGAAATATATCAAATTTACCCTCTCCTTTTTCTATTATAAAACAAAATACTGCATCCACTAAAATTGTTTTCACTCCGGTACTAAAATTTTTAACATCAATCATATTTTTTTATTTTTATTTATAATACTTTTTAATATACTTTATTTGATCAAAAAATTTAGTAAAAAGACAGGTATATTTATTTTTTGCCTATAATCTGTATCCAATTAGTTTTTCTTGTAGCCCTACTGGGTTGTGATATATTTTTATATATAATTTTCAATCCTACTTTTTTAAAATAATCTTTTAATTCTTCTATAGAAAAATAACTAAAAAACCTTTCATATTCATAACCATAATCATTTTCATTTTTAATTTCTTCGTCTGCGCCATCTTCTTTTTTTCCCTTAACAGCAACATATAAATAACCACCTTTATTCAATTTATTTACAGCTTTTTTAAGAATGTTTTCAACTTCTTTTTTGGGAATATGCAATAATACTGCTTGTATAAATATGCCATCGAAATTTTCCGTCAATTTATCTATATCATTTATATCCATTACTAAAAAATTTCCATTTAATACTTCCTTTTTTGCAATTTCAATAAACTTTTCTGAAAAATCTATACCTAATACTTTTAAACCTTTATCTATTAAATATTTACTTTTTACCCCACTTGCACAACCCATATCCAAAACACTATCTCCTTTTTTAAAATAGGAAATATATTTATCTGTGCCCTCTTGCCACCAATTATCTAGAATATGATCTTTATGCCAATCTTTAGCTATTTTATTATAAGTATTTTTTAAATTATTATTTTTTTTCATAAATTTATTCAAATAATTTTTCTAAATCTAATTTCATAGGCTCTTTAATAATTAAAACTTTTTTATCCTTTATTGATTCTAATAAAGAAAACATTTTACTACGATGTGATGAATTCCAATGATATACCCATGAAATAAATTTAAAACTTAATTTTTCCTTTGAACCTTCTGGAAATCCATGTCTTTTGTCTACTCCAGCTCTTATTTTAATATTTCTTGTAAAAATACGCCACAATTGAACTCTGGTTGGAATATTAATATAAATAATTAAATCAGCCCAACTTAATCTATTTGGTAAAGATGCTGAATAATTTCCATCAACAATACCAGTATCTTTTAATAGAAATTGTTTGCTTATTTCTTCCCATTCACTTTTATCTTTTATACTCCAATCTGAGTTCAAAAGTATATTATCTAAATGATAAGCGGGATATCCTGTATGTAAAGAAATTCTATTAGCCAGGGTTGATTTTCCTGTACCACCTCCTCCTAAAATTATAATTCGTTTATACATTATCTAACTTTCTTTATAATTTCTAATATTTCAGGAAACGATTCTAATTGAAAATGACCCTTGTCTTCAAAAATATGAAAATTGGCACTCGGAAGATTTTCTTTTACAATCTCAGAATTACTAAACGGAACACAATTGTCATCTTTTGAATGCCATAAATGAATATCATTACACATATCAGCAATTATATTTATTTTTGCTACATTAAATTCAAAGGTAGAGAGCTTTTCTAGTTCTTGTCCTTCATCATTAACACAAGGAGCCACTAAATGTAATTGAGAAATTTTTTTTGAAAAACCATTTTCAGATAAATATTTAAGAAGAAAAGTTGCACCAAGTGAAGTACCAACTAAAATAGGACTTTCGTCATAAATAAAATCCAGATGTCTCTCAAACCAAATTTTCCATGCTTTATAATCCGAATTTTCTCTTACGGGCATAGTCGGGACCAAAGGCTCGTAAGTTTCTGACAGAGCTTCAATAAGCTCATCCCTCCAATGAATTTCTTTTTTATTTGTATTATAAATTTCTGAATTTCTTAAGAAAGTATAAAAATCTTCTTTATTGGCAAAAGTTTCTCCCCCTCTAATAAAAATAATTTGTTTTTTCATTTAGTTTATTTTATATAATTAATTTTAATACTTTTCCTTTTATAATTTTAATTATATTATTTATAATTGCATTTGTGTGAATTTCTGGATTAGGGATTTCCCAATATTCATATTTATATTTCCTTAACCAAACTGGTATAAATTCTTTTTCCAACATTAAAATAATTTGATCTGCATCAACTAAATAATCTTCCTTTAATTGTTCACAGTATTCCCCTGAAATATCAAGACCATATTTTTTAACTTCATTAATTTCTGTATTTAATTCCGGAAATGAATCGAGTTTTAATCCTTGATGTTTTTGTCCTACGACATCAGTTCCATAACTAACAGCAACAGAACCATCTTTGATAAGTTGATTATATAAGGCTTTTGCTATTGGACTTCTAAGCATATTTCCATGATCAATAAATACAACTTTTTTCATATTATTATTTAATCTTTGATAATTCACCATTAATTATTTTTGGGAGCATACCGTAAATTTCTTCTTTAAAAGAAGAGCTTTCATCTATTTTATTTAATATATAAATAGATTTTTTAAGATAAAAAGCAACAGCCATTTCACCCAAAACAGCTCCGCCAATATAACCATCTCTACCATTTTTATTATAATTTAAGATTAAAATAATATCTCCTTTTTCAACCTCATTAAAATGCTTCCTTGTCAGATAGGCTTTTCTTTTATAATCATTTGGATTATTAAACCAAGTTTTATATTTTTCTACATTAAAATCGCCACTTTTCTTCATTTTATTTGCAATAAATGGAACTTTAACTTTAAAACCTAAACTTTTTAATTGTTTTTCCATTTCAACAACTTGAGTATAAAAAGAAGCGCTTGAACATATTACTATTGTTTTTTTGTTTTTATCAATCATAATTATTTCAACTTTTTAATTATTTCCATAAACAGGTCGTTGCGTTCATATTCGTTGTTGAACATTCCAAATGAAGCAAAAGCTGGTGAAAATAAAATAATATCTCCTCTTTTCGCATGCTTAAGTGCCGTTTTTACAGCTTCTTCAAGTGAATTTACCTTACTACTTACTACTTTCTGCTTACTACTTAGAAATTTATCCGTTCCAGTCCCTGGAATTAACACCACGGCTTTACAGTGTTTGTTTACAACTTTTACAAAATTATCGAGGGGAAGATTTTTATCTGCACCTCCACAAATTAGTACAATATTTTTTCCTACTAGGCCTTGCCTAGTAGGAAATGATTCAATTCCTGAAATCGTTGCTTCTGGTGTTGTTGCATTATTATCATTATAAATTTTAATTCCTTTATAAATCTTCAATAGTTGTATACGTCCTTCTAATCCTTTAAAATCTTTTACAACTTTTTTTATTTTAGATATTGGTATATTAAATTGCTCTGCAACTTTTACAGCACAAGCGAGATTTTCTCTCTGGTTTTCCCCTGGAACAATAAATTTCCAACTTTCTATTTCTTTTTTATTTATAACTATCAGTTTACTTTTAATATCTTTGGTTATGTATTTATTCATACCCGGACGAATTATTAAAACATCATCTTTATTTTGAAATTTATAAATATTTGCTTTATCATCAAAATATTTTTCCATTGAATCCTTGTAATAATTCATATGATCAGGCATAAAAGAAGTAAATACAGAAATATGAGGGGAAATTTTTGCTTCCCCAAATCCTTGTAACATCCATGAATCTAATTCACAAACGAGAATATCTCCATCCTTAACTTTTTTTAATAAAGATAATGTTGTTAATCCACGAAGATTTCCACCTACATAAATATTGCTTTTCAAATATTTTTCATTTGATTTCAAAATTTCATATATCAAAGTTGTAGTCATAGATTTTCCTCTCGTACCTGTAACACCTATAATCATAACTTTAGGTGCACATTTAGCAAAAAGTGACACGTCCATTTCGATGGATACACCTTTATCTTTAGCTTCTTTTGTGTAAATTGAGTCAAGAGGAACTCCTGTAGATTTTATAATCATGTCTCTTCCGCTAAAATCTTCTAACTTGTGTTCACCTAAAACATATTTAATGTTTTTAAATTTTTCTAAACTCTTTAGAGAAGTCGCGAGTTGTTTTTTTGTTTTTAAATCTGTAACTATCAAATCAGCACCACATTCTGCTAAAAATTTAGTAACACCTACACCACGACCAATAAGACCTAGCCCCATAATGGTGATTTTCTTTCCTTTAAATTGTTGTTTATAATTTTTCATTTTATATAAAAGCGTAATAAATTATTTTATAAAAAAATGTCTCATTTAGTAGAATACCTCATTCAACAGGATGACCTACTTGGTACTGGGTAGCCGAGCTTCAGAGATACAACATCCGAAGCCAGCCTGATGTTGGACCTCTTGGCGAGGAAATCCGAGGACTTTTTTAGAATATAATTTACGAAGCTTTTTATTTTATATATTTCTTTAATTCTTCCATATCATCAAAATGAGTCTTTACTCCATTTACTTCCTGATAGTTTTCGTGGCCCTTGCCAGCTATAAGAATGAAATCTCCGGATTTTGCCAAATTACACGATTTTTCAATTGCTTCGTAACGGTCAGATATAATATATACTTTGCCTTCAAAATATAATCCATCTATACCCTTTCGCATTTCTTCCAATATATCTTCAGGTTTTTCAGTGCGAGGATTATCTGATGTAAGAATAAGAATATCGCTCATATCATAACCAATACGAGCCATTATAGGACGCTTAGTTCTATCTCTGTCCCCACCACATCCAACAACCGCTATGGATTTGCCATTTTTCTTCATATCATTCACTGTCTTTAAAACATTCTCGAGTGCATCTGGAGTATGTGCATAGTCTACAATACCTGTAATACCTTTTTCACTTTTTATATATTGAAATCTTCCTGGGACTGATTCAAGGTTTTTTATTATCTCTTTAACTTTTTCCTTATCTTGACCTAATAAAATAGAAGCAGAATAAACACCTAAAACATTATAAGCATTAAATTCACCCAACAACTTGGTTTCAAATCTTTCATTAAAATTGGCTTCCTTTTTTAAACTTAAAGTATAAGTATGCGCTTTTGTAGTACTTAGAATATACTCTCCTCTCTCATCATCAATGTTAGCAATCGCAAATCCAGTCGCAGGGATAACATCAAAAAAACTTTTTTTAGCATCACAATAATTATCAAGAGTTTTGTGATAATCCAAATGGTCTAATGTCAGATTTGTAAATATTCCGCCAGCAAAAGTAAGACCATCTATTCTTTTTTCACAAACAGAATGAGAGGAGACTTCCATAAAACAATACTCACAACCAGCGTCGTTCATCTCTGCTAATAATTTATTTAAATTAACAGGGTCTGGTGTTGTTCTAACTGCCTCAAAAGATTCATCATTTATTTTATTTACTACAGTTCCAATCATTCCAGCCTTATGACCTAAATCGCGAAAAAGCTGGTGCAGTAAAGTGGCTGTTGTTGTTTTACCATTTGTCCCAGTTACACCTATTAACTTTAATTTACTAGATGGATTACCATAAAAATTATCGGCAATTATACCAATGGCACTATGAGAATTTTCTACTTTAATATAAGTAACACCATTTTTAAATTCTTTGGGATCTTGTTCGTAAACTATTACGGTAGCTCCCTTTTCAATAACTTCATCAATAAAAATATGTCCATCTATAATATTACCAACGAGCGCAACAAACAAAGACCTAGGTTCAATTATTTTTGAATTAAGTGATACCGAAGATATGCGGGTTTCGAGATTACCGTGACTTTCTATCACTTTTACATTTTCTAATAGTTCACTTAATATTTTCATCTCAGTACTAAAATTTTAATATTAATCATATTTGTATATTGTATCATATTGTTTAATCATATTTTTTATTAATCTTTAGTATAATCGAAAATTTGGTACGGGACACGTATTTATTTATTGTTTAATTTTTTAAAATGAGACAAGGCCTTCTCTATATCTAAATAAACTTTATCAATAGGCTGATTGCCATTTATCTTTTTTAATTTTTCCAAAGATTCAAAATATTTTACAGTCTTACCCACTTGTTCTTTGTGCCATTTAATACGTTTACCAATAATTTCTTTTATATCAAAAACTTTATAAATAGCTTTCATATTACCTGTCTTACGTTTAATTGATCTCTTGTATACTTCCTTATCTGAAAGAGTAATATATATAACAAAGATATCTTGTCCTTTTTCTTGAAGTATTTTTTTAGTTAATTGTGCTTCTGGTTTAAGACGTGGTCCACCAATAAAAATTAAATCTTTATTTTTAGATTTTTTACTTATTTGATCTAAAATAAATTTTTTCATTAACACAACAGGCAAGGGTCCACCTTTCCCTGCTGTACGTCTAGCCCAGTCACCATTTTCAGTCTTTTCTTTTAAAAGTTTTCTAGTATAAACACCTGTTTCAACAGATTGAAGTGAGTATCTTTTTTTTAAAAGATCTGTTTGAGTTTCTTTACCTGAAGCAATCATTCCCATCAAGGCTAAATTAAAACCGAGTCGTTCTTTTTTCATATATTTTTATTCTATCATAAATGATAGTCAAATAAAAACCCTTATGCTATAGTACTGGGATGAGAATATTAGCCATTGAAACTTCTTGTGACGAGACGGCATTGTCTATTGTAGATGTAAAAAAGGAAGGTAAAAAAACAAAATTCAAAATACTAGGAAATGAGATATCTTCTCAGATAGAAATTCATGCTCAATATGGAGGTGTATTTCCTATGATGGCTAAACGTGAACATGGAAAAAATATCTTAAATATTTTATTTAAAGTTCTAAAAGAATCAAAAATGTATTCTTTAAATAACAAAACTCAACCGAACACAAAACTGGAAAATAAAGTTTATAAATTATTAGAAAGAGAAAATGAAATTCAAGATAGATGGATGGAGATAATGCCATTTATTAAAAAACCAAAAATAGATGTTATCGCTGTTACTACGGGCCCGGGATTAGAACCTGCGCTTTGGGTTGGTATAAGTTTTGCAAAAGCTCTTAGTACATATTGGAATATTCCAATTGTTTCTGTTAACCATATGGAGGGACATGTGTTTTCAATATTTCCAAAGAAAACAAAGAATTTTAATGTGGAAATAAATGACAAAATGTTT
>Ga0209125_1001231_pt1 | contig 25263 bp, 25 predicted proteins | sample BarGraIncub1131A_FD_184503 | JGI IMG/M metagenome (GOLD analysis project Ga0209125, IMG submission 184503) | Arctic peat soil microbial communities from Barrow, Alaska - Barrow Graham LP Incubations 11-31A (SPAdes) (version 2) | ecosystem: Environmental > Terrestrial > Soil > Wetlands > Peat... | reverse complement strand
GAGGCCATTTTCTCCGATTGCAGCAGCTGGCTCTGCTCCGCCTCGAGTTTCTCGATCAACGCTTGCTGAAGCGCCATCTGGGCCAGCAGCGTCGCATTCGCTGTTTGCAGGTCAGTCGTCCGGTGCCGCAAAGCTTCATCCAAGCTGTCCCGGTAGTCGTGCGGCTCCTCGGTGGCAGGCATGCAATCGCCCCTATCGATATCGTCCATGTTCATGAGTGGTCCGAGGCGCGGCGGCGAAACCTCTGTCTCGTTTGCAACAATCGCCGTTCTCCTTGCTCTCGACATGCGCCGCCCCGGGGCAGTGTAGAGAGCTCGTCTACCTCGGCGGAGGGTAAGTTGGATGAGTCACCGCACAGCAAGCGGTCAGTCCTCTGTATATGGGATTTCAGCCCGTCGAGCAGGGTGGTCAGGGCCTCACCGGTAGCCACAACCGAGTCGCTCTTGAACCTGTCTCTCAAGTCATTGACATAGTCAACGAATCGGTTGCTTTCGTCATCGTTGACGGAGGTTCGAGGGGCACCCTGGCGGTTCATCAAAATCTGCTCCATGGCGAAGTAATCGACCGCGAAGGTGGCCAATTCGTCGCACGCGGCGATACAGGATTGTCTGTCCCTGCCCGTTATCATCGCTACGGCGAGTTGCCTGATGAGTTTGATAACCTCCTGGCGGACCTCACTTATCCTGTCGTGTACACGTGTCGGACGGGTACTCATGGCGGTTTGGCTCCTGGCGATTCCTGCTTCGACACCCCGTCGGCAAGGCATTTTGCCAGTTGCTCGAAATCGACAGCCCCTCGGCTTTTCGGGGCGTAGAGACGAATCGGTTGGCCGGTTGAGAAGGCTTCGGCAAGGCGGATGTCGGTGCGGATGTTGGGAAGCACGCGATGCGCGCCAAACTGGTGACTCATCTCGCAGGTGACGGCGCGATGCTGGCGGATGTGATCGGCAGCCATGGTGGGCAAGAAACCCAGGATCTTCAGACTGCGGTTGTCGTGCGTCATGATCTTGAACAGCACCCTTACCAACTGGCGCACTCCTTCGTAGGACAAGTAGTGCGGCACGTAGGGCACGAGGACGCGGTTCGCCGCCATCAGGCCGTTGATCAGCAGGGCATCGAGCGAGGGAGGCGTATCAATGACGATCACGTCGAAACGCCCGCCGAGCTCCTCGTTGAGGATCGCCTTGTGCAGCCGCTGATCGTCGCGCACTCCGGCGCCGTGATCGAAGCGCGGATCGGCCATCGCAATCCACAGATTTTCCATGGCCGTCGGCCGGATGGCGGCACTCAGGGTGGCGACCGGGTCAACAAACAAGCGGTGCACGTTGAACTCATTCGCCTGTGCCTGCAGCCCCAGGCCAACCGCGCAGTGTCCTTGGGAGTCAAGGTCAATGAGCAGCACGCGACGCCCCAGCGCCGCGAATTCGGCCGCCAGATTGACCGACACCGTCGTCTTGCCGGTACCACCCTTACGGTTGGAAATGGCAATGATAGGGATACTTGTCGCCATGATCAGCCACGCATCAGGACAACGCCTGCACGATGGCCAGGCGCAAGTCGGCTCTGGCGAAAGGCTTGGCCAGGGTGGCCTTGACGCCGATCAGGGCTGCCGACCTGAGATTGAATTCGGCACTGATGGTACGACGCCCACCCGAGATGGCGATGATCGGGATTGCGCTGCCGGCCTCGGCCAGTGCCATGATGGTCTCAATCCCGTCCTGATGCGGCATGAGAATGTCGGTGATGATCAGATCCGGCTTGACCTGCCTGGCCAGCCGCAAGCCTTCTTCGCCGTCGCCGGCAAGCGTTACCTGATGGGCATCCTGGCTCAACATCTGCGCCAGCATGGCGCGAAACTGTTCGTCGTCGTCAATTAACAAGATGTGCGCCATGCGTTTCTCCAGTTTGTAGCGTGTCTTTCGTCAGCGGCAGAAATACCCGAAACTCTGTCCCCTGCGTACTGCCGTCAATGGGGCTGCGCACGTCAATGACGCCACCCAGTTCAGTGACGATGCCATAGACGACCGACAAGCCCAGGCCGCTGCCTTCGTTGGGCGCCTTGGTGGTAAAGAACGGGTCAAACATGCGCTCCAGCACTTCAGGCGTCATACCGCAGCCGTTATCGGTTACCGCCAGGCAAATACCATCGACCAGGTGCGGCGGCTTGTCCTGAATCTGGCCCAAGGGATCGATGGCAATGCGAATAGTGCCGTGCTCAGCGATGGCGTGAGCGGCGTTGATAACCAGATTCATGACGATTTGCTGAATCTGCGTCGGATCGGCGCGTATCGTCAACGGCGTCGCCGCCTCGATGCCGGTGCGGAACGAGAGTTGTACCGCCGGGCTCAGCGAGCCGCGCAGCAAGGCGAGCGCTTCCCGTACCTCGGTCACGATATCGACTGCCACCGGTTCGATCGAACTCTGGCGGGCGAAGGCGAGCATGCGGGCGATCAGGTCGCGGGCGCGAAAACTGGCTTTCAGGATCTGCGCGACGTTGGCTTTGCCTTTCGAATCGTCTGCGAGTTCGTCGTCGGTCATTTCGGCGAAGCCGACGATGCTGCCCAGGATGTTGTTGAAATCGTGGGCGATGCCCGCCGCCAGCGTGCCGAGCGCTTCGAGCTTGCGCGACTCCATCTTCGCTTCGCTTTCGACGCGCCGGCGTTCGTCGCTGGCGCGTTGTGAGGCTTCGGCCGCGGCGTTGGCCGCCGCCAGCGCGCTTTCGGCGGCCTTGCGCACGCTGATGTCGTGCACGAAGGCGATGCTATGCGCTGCCATCTCGGCCGTCGCCGCGCAGTAATAAAGCATGACCAACACCGGGAAATTTCGGCCATCCCTTGTCCGATTGCTTGACTCAAACTTAAGCCGACATTGCACCGGCAGCACTTCGCGCAGTTGCCCGAGCATCGCCGCGTCTGCGCTCGGATCGATATCGGCAAGATTGAGCTGCAGCATCTGCTCTACGCTATAGCCCAGGGTTTCGGCAGCGCAGTCGTTGACATAAAGGATGCGCCCCGACTCAACATCCATCCAGTGAATGCAGATGCCTGCGCCGTCCATCGCCTGCTGGATTTCGCGTGCTGTGCGACTGGCCTCTTGCAGCGCGGCGGTGCGCTCATCGATCATGGCCTCGAGGTGATCACGATACTGCGCCAGCTGCGCTTCATCGCGGCGGCGCTCGGTGACGTCTTCCAGGGTGATGACTTGGCTCGCTGGCAGGCCAACGGGCGTGGCGCGAGCGATGAAGGTCCGTAGCGATTGATCCTTGCACGTGACCGTATCTTCCAGCGTGGCAATTGACTCGCCGTTGCAGTCCCGCTGGCGCAGGGCGTTCTCCCAGGCCGCCATTACCGACTGCCGGCGGGTCGGGTCCGGGTAGGACAGCTGCCACCAGTCGGCGAGCGTCGGAATATTGGCCAAGGTATAGCCAAGTTGTTCGGTGAACGCCTTATTGACGAGCACGGTGTGTCCAAGGGGATCGTGCATCACCAGCGCCACGGGCGCTGCTTCGATGATCGCGCGCTGGCGCGCGTCGCTCTCGGCGAGCGCCGCTTCGTGCTGGGCGAGCTCGCTGTTCGCATGGCGCAAACTGAAGTGCGTCTGGCCGAGTTCGGCCTGCAGCGCGGCGTAATCGCCATTGAGTTCAAGAAGCGTCGTGGTCAGCCGCTCGATATCCTCGATGTCATATTCGGCAAGCAGGCGCAGGCCGGCACCTGAGCGCCAGACACGGGCGCGCAGCGAGCGGGTCAAGCCGTTGGCATCGGCCAGGGTGAGCAGACCGCGGTAGATTTCGTCGCTGCCATCGGCCGGACGGCCGATGAGACTGGCGAAATCGGGCTGGATGAAGTAACCATCCACGCGCAAGCCTTTGGGCGCTGGCCCGTTGACGCCGATCAGGCGCAGGTAGCCGGCATTGGCTTGGCGCAGGCGCCCATCCGCAGCGATCGTCGCCGCAACGACAGCGAGTAATGGATCGAGCTCGGCGCCCAGCCAGCTTAGCGGCTTCATACGGCGCTGACGATCCGCTCTGCGGCTCGGACTGCCGTTGGCGCATCGGCGTTGAACGCATCGGCGTTGGCCGCGACCACCAATTGATTGCAGCGGTTGAAGGCCAGCCCCCCGACGATGACCGGCGGCCGGTTGCCGCCCAATTGATCCTGCAACTGCGCAATGACCGCCCGGACAGCCGGCAGCTGTTGTGCAAGTGACATCGACAAGCCGACCAGATCCGGTTTCCACGCAAGCACCTGCGCGACCAGCGCCGCACTCGGCACGTTGGCACCGAGATACTGCACCTCCCAGCCGGCGAGCTGAAACGCGTCGGCGACCATACGCAGTCCGACAGAGTGCTGGTTGCCTTCGACGCAGGCCAGCACGAGGCGCCGGCCATTGGGCGCGGGCGGCGGCGAACGCAGCAGGCCGACGCTCATCACCGAGTGCACGATCGCCGTCGCCATATGCTCCTGAGCGACCGAGATCCGGTTTGTTTCCCATTTTTCACCGATCTGGTACAGAGCAGGCTGGATAACGTGCAGTTCGAATTCGACGAGATTTTTCCCCTCGTCGAGACAGCCATTCATGATGGCGAGCGCCTCGCGCGGCTTGCCGGCCAGCAATGCGGCCTCGAATATCGACACTTGCGGCCAGGGCGCGGGCGAGATGGGCGGCGCGATCGGCGCTGCACCGGCTTCGAGAAATTGCGCTCGCGCACCGCGCAGCGCGGCAGCGACCAGCGCGCCATCGGCCGCCGCCATTTTCCCGGCAAAGAACTCCGCCAGCCAGTCGAGCGACAGTGCCAGGTGATCAAGCGGAATCCCGCGCGCGGCGAGGACGCCGCCCAACCAGCACAGATAATCGACCATCGGCCGCAGCATTCCGAACTCGAGCGCCGGGCGCAGAAATTCGAGGTGGAAGGCGATATCCTGGCGGGTGAAATCGCGCCCGCGCGAACCGAATTTCTCGTAAAACGCGCCATGCTCCGTATAGAAACGCTCGCTCACCGCGTCGACCGCATCGGCCTGCAGCAGCAGGAAGCGCTGGAGCCCTTCCGCACTCAGGGTTTCAATGGTACCCATGGCCGTCGGCGACGTCACCGCTAATCCGCAAACACTTCGAACAACCGAATCTCGGTGCTTCCGGGAACGAGCTTGAGGCCCTTCGGAATTCCCTTGTGAGACTCGTGGTACTCGTGACCGCAGTGCCAGCTGCGGTAACTTGCCACGTCGCTCCAGCGCGTCAGGAGCCAGACCTCGGCCGCGTCAGCGAGCGGACTCATCACTTCCATGCCGAGGAAACCGGCGACCTGGTCTACGCGATGAAGGCGATTACAAAAAGCCGCCCGCACCTCCCCTGTCATGCCGTTGGCAATCGTGAACCGACTCAGCGCAACGATTGTCGGCGCGGCCCTGGGTGTCGTCGGTGTCGTCGGTATTTTCATGAAGTGCGTGCCCTAAAACAGTTCGATTTTGGGCTGGTTATCAGCCTGCCCGGTGGCGCTCGACGCGCCGCTGGCGTGGCATGCTTCTTCCGCCAGATATTCTTCCAGCACGACGCCCAGGTTCATCGGCAGTTCCGCCAGCCGTTCCGGTGTTTCGGCCAGCCTGGCGGGAAACTTCTGCAACACGTCATTGCGCCGCCCCACGACGGCGTTAATACGCTCGACGCGTTGTCGCACCACGTCCTGGTACTGGATGTGACCGAGCATTTCAGTAATCTCCGTCGCCAGGCGGGTGTTGTGCTCGGTCACCACGTTAAACAGGGTCTTGTAATACTGGCGCATGTCGTCGTAGCTTTCTTGCAGCTTGTGTATCGCATCCACGATCGTCCCGGCTTCCGCTATCTGCTTTTCCATCGGCGTCAGCTTCAAGCCATCCCGCATGGTGCGTTGCGCGTCCCCCAGCCCGTTCTCGATCATGCTTGCGGCCTTGGCCGAGCGCTCTGAAAGCTTGCGCACTTCTTGAGCCACGACCGCAAAACCCCGCCCGGCATCCCCGGCGCGCGCCGCTTCGATGGCGGCGTTGAGGGCGAGCAGATCGGTCTGTTTGCTAATTTCCTTGATCAGGTTGATGAAGCCCTTGAGCCCATCGATCTCCTTGATCGCCGCCGTCTGGATGATTTCCATATCCTCCAGGATCATGCTCGGTAGTTCCTCGACAAATTTCGTAATCTGGAGGATGGACGAGACGCTGCCTTCTATTTCCGTTTCCATGCCTCGTGCCGACAGTTGGGAGGAGCCCAGGTAGTCGACCAAGGTCGCGGCGGATTTGTCCAGTTTGCCCACCTGCAGGACAAGGCTTATCGCCGAGGCTTCCGTCTCGCTGACGACTTCCTGCAATTGCTTGCCGACTGCCGTATCGAGGCGAAGATGCTTGTCCATCAGCAGGGCGGCCTGCGCGCAAGCTTGCTGCGCGGCGACTTCCTGATTCCTGTGCCCGTCCGCAATCAGCGTTCTCAGCCAGCCAAATTCCCGGCGCATGAATGGCCAGGCGAGCAACACGGTGAGCGGTGTCGCTGTCAGCATCGAAATTAGGGTGGTTAGGGTAATCTCTGCGGAATAGCTCACCCCCGTCGGGGCCAGCACGGCGTCGTGCAGCCAGGACGAGCAGAACCAGGCGATCAGCGTGGTGACCGCCGCCGCCGCCAGGGCCGCACTGAGGAGACAGGGAACGAGACCGGGCCGGGGAAAGGAAGTATCAGGGGAACCCATCAAGTTTCCTCAGGCGCCCGGCAGGACCTGCTTGATGATCTTCAACAGGTCCGCTCCACCGACCGGTTTGACTAGCCAGCCCGTGGCGCCGAGCTTCTTGGCCTCGTCGCGCTTGGCGGTCTGGCTTTCCGTGGTCAGCGTGAGGATCGGTGTGAAACGCAGGATCGTGCGGGCATTCCGGATGAAGTCGATCCCGTTCATGTTGGGCATGTTGATGTCGGTGATGATGAGGTCAGGTTTGAGGCCACTCTTGACGCGGTTGAATGCCTCCAGCCCATCCTTGGCGGTTTCCACCTTAAAACCAGCCATCTCTAGGGTTTGCTTGACGCTCATTAGCATGACAGTCGAGTCGTCAACGATGAATATGGTTTTAGCCATGCTTATTTTTCCGGTAGCGAATTTATTGAGGGTTCGAGCGCGCTTCTGAGCCAAGACGCGAGATCTGTGTTTTCCGGCCAGGCGGCAATGTTCGGTCTGGCCGCCATCAGGACTTGCAGGTTGGCGGCATGCAAGTGAGTGCAGGCGGCAAGGTCGACCTTGCCCTTGGGGTTGGCCTGCAGCCATTCGAGCAGGCCCTCGGCCTCCTCGACGCTAACAAATTCCGTCAGGCGTGCGATCTTCTTTATGTACTCGATGCTCATCTGAAGAGCTCCTTCGGATTCAGCACCATTAAGACAGTGCCGTCACCTAACAACGCGGTGCCGGCATAGCGGGTCAGCCTGGCGAGATCGCCGGGCAAAGGTTTGAGAATCACATCGACGACCTCGCGGAAATCATCGACCAGCAGCCCCACCTGCTCGCCACCGACGCGCACCACCAAGGCCGCCAGCTCGTCGTCAGCGTTGACGGCGGGCTCGGCCGGAACGGCCAGCAGATCATTGAGGGCGACGAGTGGGACGATGCGACCGCGCAGGACGATCGTCTTCTGACGTTTAATGGTGTGGATGTCGTCACGCGGCAGGCGCACGGTTTCCACGACCATGTCCATCGGCACACCGAAAATCTGCCGGTCCGATTCGATGATCATGACGTTGCTCACCGCCATCGAGAGGGGCAGCGAAAGCCGCAGGGTCGTGCCCTTGCCGGTCGTGCTAGTCAGCGCCACTGTGCCGCCCACTTTGTCGATGGCGCTGCGCACCACGTCCATGCCGACGCCCCGGCCGGAGAGATCGGACACCGCCTCCACCGTAGAAAAGCCCGCGCCGAAGACGAGGTTGATCGCCTCCTGGTCACCGATGCGGTCCAGCGTGGCTTCGTCAATCACTCCCTTTTCGTAGGCCTTGCGTTTGATGACCGCGGGATCGATGCCGCGTCCATCGTCGATGATCTCGATCAACACGCGGTCCGATTCCTGCGTCGCGCGGATGAGCAGCCTGCCGACGCGCGGCTTGCCCGCTGCGACGCGTTGCTCGGGTACCTCGAGGCCATGGTCCAGGCTGTTGCGGACGATGTGCACGAGAGGATCAGCCAAGGCCTCGATAATGTTCTTGTCGGCCTCGGTGTCCTCCCCTTCGAGGACGAGTTCGACTTCCTTGCCAAGCTTGCGCGAAATATCGCGCACCAGACGTGGAAAACGCTGAAAGACGAAGGATACCGGGGTCATGCGCACCCGCATGATGGCATCCTGCATTTCTTCGGCGATGCGGTTGATCACAGCATACTGGGCCTTGATCTCGCGGCCGAACTCGGGCACGTGGAACTGGTTTTCGGCCCGGCTGGCGAGATAAGGCAGGCTGTTCTTTGCCACGACCATTTCGCCGATCAGATTCATTAACTGATCCACCTTGGCCTGATCGACCTTGAGGACTTTGCCAACTTGCGCATCGTCGGCGCGGCGGCCGAATTTCGGCTCGCTGCCTGAAGCCGCGCTGTCGGGCGCGCGGCGCCCGACAGCAGGCACTGGCGCAGAGGTGGCCAATGCGGCGGCAACGACAGTCGGCGCAGGCGATTCTGAAACGTCGTCTTCGCTCTCAGCCAGCGGCGCCGGATCATCGGTAGGCGTGGCCTGCACAGCGTCCTCGCGGAAAGCAGCCAGCCAGTTACGTAACGGGCCGGCGGAGCGCTCGGCGAGCGCTGTGGCGAGCGCTTCGTTGACTTCGTCGACCTCTTCAGCGGCTTCACCCTGGTTGGCGAGGCAGGCCGCCAGCGTCGCCGCGACGGAGATGAGCCGTCCCGGCAGCCAGTCGACCGCGTCGGGCAGGCTGAGGATATCGCTCTGGACAGAGAAGATGGCATCAAGCCGGGTACGGTCTTCAGCGCTGAGGGCGACTTTCTTGGGGGCTGGCGCCAGCGCCGCTTCTGGCACACTTGCGTTAACGGATGCCGTGATGCTGCTCCAGTCGGGCAAGGTCAGGGTGTTGAGGGCTTCGATCAGTAGGCGCAGGACGTCTCGCCGCTCCGGCGAGGTTTCAAGGACCGCCAGCAGCCAGCGCAGGTCGGATGAGAGCCACAATTGGGCCGACGAGAGTTCGAGCAGCGATAGCCCCGCCGCCGCCAGTCCGGCCAGATCGTCGGCATCCAGCAGGGCCCGCGCCTCGCCGACGAAATCGCCGTATACCGGCCCACCGTTGGGGAGTCCTTCGGGGATGACGAGTGCGAGCGGTGCGACCGGCTGGATTGCGACCTGCTCCGGCAGGTAACGGAAATATTCGTCGAGTTCGGCGCGTTCGGCCGCAACAAGGAGGTGAAAGTTGGTTTGGCAGCGATAGCAATCGAGTTCCACCAAGGGGGGCCAGGGGGCGCGGGCGACGGCCTCCCCCCAGATCAGCCCCGGTGATTGCCGCGCCTGGTGGAAGGGGTCGTCGCCCTTGAAGAAACACTCTTCATCCGGGTGATAGGCGATCCAGAACAAGGCGTGACCGGCAGCGGCCAGATGCCACGCGGCTAGCCGCGACCCTTCCGGAATACGGGCGAGGTCTGGCGGCGTGGCATTCGCCGGGGATGCGGTTTCGGACGCTGCTGTTGTCTCGGCCTCATCCTCACGGGCCGGAATCAGGGCGCGCAGTACCTGTGCCAGCTCGTTGGACTGTTCGGCATGGCCGGCGTCGGTGGCACCGGTAGTCTCGATTTCGTCGAGCAGCAGGCCGACAAAATCCATGGCGTCGAGCAGGCAGTCGGCCAATTCCTCGGAGTAGGTTACGCGCCCATCGCGGACGCTGTCCATCAAGTCCTCGCCGGCGTGCAGAACGCGCGTCATTTCCGGGAATTTGAACAAGCCGCTGTTGCCCTTCAGGGTATGGACCAGGCGGAAAAGTTCGGTCATCAGCTCGACGCTGTCGGGAGCCCCTTCAAGGGCCATCAGCTTCTCGCCGATATCCTGGAGGAAATCGCGTCCTTCGGCGATGAATTGTTCCAGCAACGGGCTCATGCCGCACCTCCGGGATGGATCAGGAGCAGACGACAGTGCGCCAGAAGTTCGAGCGGCTTAATCGGTTTCACCAGATAGAAGTTGGCACCGGCTTCATAGGCGCGCGCCCGATCCTGGCTAGCCGCCTCGGTAGAAATCATCACGGCCGGGGCTTGCGGAATCTCCTGCCGGCGCAGTTCGCGCAGGAAGCCGTAACCGTCGAGCTTGGGCATGTTGACATCGACGAGGTAAAGATCGAAAGGATGGTTGAGTGCCTTTTCCAGCGCCTCGATGCCATTGATCGCCTCCTCGACGACGTAGCCCGCGCCCTCGAGAATGGAACGGTGGTACATGCGCACGGTGGCGGCGTCGTCGACGACGAGTATGCGGTTCTCAGCCTGACTCATCGGGCCTCCGGTTTTTGATAGACGATGGCTTCGGGGAACTTGCGCACGCGAAACAGCGAGGTGATGCGGCTCATCGATTCGGCATGCCCGAGGCAGATGAAGCCGCCGGGGTTCAATGCGTCGTAAAAGGCCTCCGCCGCCTTCTGGCGGGAAAGGTCGTCAAAATAGATCAGCAGGTTGCGACAAAAGATCACGTCAAACCCGCGATAGCTTCGCGTATCGGCGGGCTCCGACAAATTGACGCGGGTAAATTCGACCGCCGACCGAAGCTCGTCTGAAATCTGGTATTCGCCATCCGGCGTGCGCTTGAAATGCTTCTGCAGAAGCTTTCCCGGCAGGTGTTGTACCGAGCGCGCGGTATATTTTCCGGCGCGCGCCTTCCTGAGAATATTGGTATCGATGTCGGAGGAGATCAGTTCGACGTCCCAGGTGGCGATGGCCGGCCAGTATTCAGTCAGGTAAAGGGCGATCGAGTACAGTTCCTCGCCCGAGGATGAGGGGATCGACCAGATGCGCAGGGTCGATCCGGGTGTCTTTTTCGCCACGATTTCCGGCAACAGGGAGTCAATCAGGCACTTGAATTGATACTCCTCGCGGAAGAAGTAGGTTTCGTTTACCGTCATGAGATTGGTCAGCGCCTGCAGCTCTTCACCGGAGCCCTGGAAACGCAACATGGTGAAATAGCTGCGAAAACTGACGCAGTCCGTTGCGGCGATACGTTCGACCAGGCGTTTGTCCACGAAATAGCGCTTGCTCTCGTCAAACTGAATGCCGGTCTTGCGGTAAAAGAACTCCCGGAATTTGAGGAAATCCTGATCGGTAATGCCGGGCGGGGTCAAACTCGCGTTCAAGACCTAGTCCTCACGAATGCGACGCAAGGCCAGGTCGGCCGCAAATTGGATATACGGCTCGCCGGGGAAACGATGCTTCAGCGCCTCAAGCTGCGTGATGGCGGCCGCGCTGCCGACTTCGCCCAGGAGATCTACCGCGGTGGCACAGACGTTGACGTGTGCATCGTCGCCGATAACTCCGATCAGCCACCGTTCTACGTCGGGATGACGCAGCGATTCGAGCACATTGACGGCAAAAATGCGGACATCCGGGTCCGGGTCGGCCAACAGGCCAGCCATGATCGGTGCGACGGCCTCTGGCAGACGCTTCATGGCCTCGATGGCCTCGTTGCGTAGCGCGACGTCTTCGCTGCGCAGGCAATTGACCAGCCCCTGAACGGCAATGGCGCTGCCAATCTCAGTGAGACTGATCAGGATGGCCTCGCGCACGGTGGCGTCCAACTCGTCTGCCAGTCTTTCGATCAAGGCCGGCGCCGCCTCGCCAAACGGAGCCAGATCGTGCGCTGCCCAGCGCCGGGCAACCGGATTGGTGTCATCCAACTCGGCCGTGAGCCCGTCAAGGTCGCGGGGCCGGCGGCGCTCTTCGTGATCGACAGTTGCACTCTCGCTGCGTTTGACGATGGCCACGTCGCTTCCTCCGGTCAGCGCGTCCAGCTGATCAGCTGAGCGGCAATCTTTTCTGAAGGCAGCACCAGGCAGGCGCCGCCGCGTTCGATGAGCTCTGCCGGCATACCGAAAACCACGGCCGAATTCTCCGACTCGGCAATGGTGCGGCCGCCCTGCTTCTTTATCTCGCTGAAGGCATCGGCCCCGTCATTACCCATGCCAGTCAGCATTACCCCCACGACCCGTGATGGATCACAATGCTCAAGGGCAGAGCGCCCCATCAGTTCTACTGAGGGATGCCAGAGAAAATCGCGATTTTCCGGTTTGGCGAGCACTGTCAACTGCCCGCCTCTTTGCCCCAGAAGCATGTCTGCCCCGCCTTTGCCGATGTAGATGGTGCCTGCCTCAAGCGACATGGGGCGAGCAGCTTCGACGACCGAGAGGGCGCACATTTCGTTCAGACGGTCGGCAAATGGCCCGGTGAACGCGGCCGGCATGTGCTGCGCGACCATGACCGGCCAGGGGAAGTCCGCCGGCAGCAGCGGCAGGATATCCTCCAGTGTACGGGGGCCCCCTGTGGAAACGCCAATGATTACCAACCCCTCCTTGACAACCCCGCGCCGGATCGCCAAGGGGCGTGGCACCGGCTTTCTTTCCCGTTCTTCCCGCAGGCGCTGGGCCAGCCCCCGCACGCTCGATCCCTTGCCCCTGAGGCGGGCCCGGGAGGCGGCGCGTACCTTTGACACGAGTTCGTTCTTGATTTCGCCGATGGACAGTGAAATCGTGCCGCCGGGCTTGGCGATGTAGTCCACCGCCCCCAGATTCAGCGCCTCGAAGGTAGCCAGCGCCCCCTTCTCTGTCAGCGATGAAACCATCACTACCGGCACGGGGCGCTCCGCCATGATCAGCGACAGGGCTGTGATGCCGTCCATCTCCGGCATGTTGATGTCCAGGGTGACCACGTCGGGCTCAAATTCGCGGTTTTCGTCCACCGCTTCCTTGCCATTCCTGGCCTGGCGAATCGCGAAGTCCCCCTCGGCTTCGAACAGGGTGGCCAGTTGCCGGCGCATCAGTGCCGAATCATCGACGATGAGCAGCTTGATCATTGATCAGCCCTCTTGTCCATGATTTGTCACTCAGGCCGCGATCTTTGCCAGATCGGCGAGTTCGCGATCTTCCACCAGGTGCGCAGGGGCGATCAATTGCACCATGCGCTTCTGCTTTCCGAGATTGGCCATGCGCGCCAGGAGTTTTCCTTGCGTGCTCGACAAACGTGGGGTCGGCTCAATGGCTGACTTGTGAATCTTCAGCACCTCGGCGACCGAGTCGACAATGAAGCCAGTACGCACGCCCTCGATCAGGAAGACCATGACACGCTGCCGATCCGAACGGTCGACGGTGGGCAGGCCAAGACGGCGGCGCAGATCAATCACCGGCAAAACGGCACCGCGCAGGTTGATGACTCCCTCGACGAAGGGCGGTGCCATCGGCACATGGGTCAACTCTTCCGGTACGCGGACGATTTCCTGAACGCTGTCGATGGGGACGCCGAACTCTTCCTTATCGAGGCGAAAAACCACCACCTGCTCATCGTCATCGTTGGCCCCGTCATCGGCGCCGGCATCGTGACGCGCCTTGTCATCATGCAAACTATCCACGGTGCTCAATGCCTCCTTGATGACGGAGTGGCGGAATAAATTGGTGGCGGAGATGATCGACACCAGACGCTTGCCACCGTCCAGCCGGCAAATTTCAGAAATGTCGGCAAGTTCGCCATCGCGGGCAAACAGGGCGGGCATGGCGTCAACATCCGCCTTGGCCACGCGCAACACTTCGTTCACGCTATCCATCACGATGCCCACTGAGGCAGCGCCCAGAGACACCACCACGATCCGGCTATGCTCGTCGGCATCCTGCGCCGGCAGCGCAAACATGCGGCGCAGACTGACCAGGGGTAGTAGGCGATTGCGCAAGGTCATCAGTCCGAGAACGTGGGACTGCGAATTCGGCACGTGAACAATATTCTCCGGAACCTGAACGATCTCCTGCACATCTTCGATGGTGATGGCGTATTCCTGCCCGGCAACATCGAAGCTCACCAGTTGCAGTTCGTCGCTCGCTTCCTCTTCCTCACCCTCCGAGCTAGCGTAGATTCCTCCTGCCATTGCGGTGTTTTGCGCAACAGCAGCAATTTCAGCAAACTCCTGGGCTATCAGCTTGGCGAAATCGAGCACCATGATCATCGGGTGCCCCCCCACGTCCTTGATAATTCCGGAAAGCAGTTCGGTATTTACCGTCCCCTGGATGGAGCCGACGCCCTCGAGTTTTCCCGGCTCGACCCCGATCACACTGGCCACCTTGTCCACCACGAAGCCCAGCGGCTGCCCGATATCGATCACCAGAGCTCGGGTCGCGTCGTCATGCTCCTGTTCGACGAAGCCAAAGACTCGGCGCAGGCTGATGATCGGTAGCACCTTACCGCGCAGATTCGCCAAGCCATCGAGCGTGGCCGGCGCCATCGGCACCCGCACCACCGTCGGCACCCGGATGATCTCTTGCACAGGTGCCATATCGACGGCAAAAACCTCATCGCCGGCAATAAAGATCACGAACTGGCGGGTTTCGGATAGCTGCTCATCAACGTCAATTTCTTCATTGCCCTGCGCAACCGGTGCGCTGCGAGGAACATCCTGATCCTGATTGCTGGTCGTCATCATCGTTCCTCGGCCTAGGCGCTTTGCAGTTCATCGGCGAGCGAGGCGATTTCCTCGATGGCGGCGGCCAGTTCCTCGGCACCTTGGGACTGCTGCTTGGCAGCGGCAGCGGCTTCGGTCGATGCCTTGTCCGCTTGCTGGGCGGCGGAGGAAATCTGCTCCATGCCTTTTTTTACCTGAGCGGTAGCCACGGCAATCTCGTTGGAAGCAGCGAGGATTTCCTGGGTGCCTTTTTCGACCACCGAGATATCCGTTTCGATAACCACCAGGTTCGCCGTGCTGATCTTTGCCTTTTCCACTTCACCCCGCGCGATGATGACGATTTCCTCCAGATCGCGCCCGACGACGCCGATCTGATCCTGCACAGCCTTCACCAGGTCCTTGATGCGGTCGGCGTTTTCCGCGGAGTCGTGCGCCAGGTTGCGAATGTCGGTGGCGACGACGACGAAACCCTTGCCGAATTCTCCGGCACGGGCCGCTTCGATCGAGCCGTTGACCGCCAGCATGTTTGTCTGAATGGACACGGTGGTGATCGCATCGACGATCTTGTCGATGCGCCGTGATACGAGTTCGAGCGCCTTAATCTGCTTGATGCTGGCCCGAGACGACTCAGCCGCCGTGGAAACGCCGTTGATCAGGGCATCGATGGACGTCTTGTTGACCCCGAGCAGGGCCTTGATCGCGTCAACCTTCTCGGCACCGGCAGTGGCGCGGCGCTGAGCCAGTTCCAGCCCGGTTTCGATCTGCGTGATCGCCGCGGAGGCTTGGGTGGTGCCGGCCGACTGCACCTCGGCGCCCTTGCGAATCTGCTCGATGGCGGCCATGATCTGGGCACCGGAACGATTGATTTCGGCAACCGCCGATGACAGTTCCTCGGCGGCGGAGGCGACTTCCTCGGCGCTCTTAGCGACATCGGTGGAGGTCTTCAGGTCCTCTGCGAGTTCGGACAGGCTCTGCGCCGCCTGTTCGCATTCACTCAGGGCCTGGGACTGCTCTTCGACGGTCTTGGCCGTCTCCTCGGCGGCGGCGGATTGCTCCTCGGCCGCCGCGGCGATATCTTCCGAACCTTTCAAGGCCTGCTGTGCCGCCATTTTGGATTGCTGGGCGCCAGTGGCGATTTCCCTCACGCCCCTGACGATTTCCGCGGCGTCGATGCGAATTTGCTCCAGTTGCGTGGTGATGGTCTTGCCATTTTCTACCTCGCCCTCGACCGTCCTGGCGGAAGAACTGATGCCTTCGGCAATCGTCTTCACTTCCTGCCGAATCTGGCCGACCAGATCCTGAATCTGTTTGGCGCTCTTTTCCGAGGTCTCGGCTAGTGTCCTGACTTCGTCTGCGACGACGGCAAAACCCTTGCCATGCTTGCCGGCGCGCGCGGCCTCGATAGCTGCATTGAGGGCCAGCAAATTGGTCTGGTCAGCGATCCGCGCCACGGCCTTGACGATATCGCCAATGTTGGCGGCCTGTTTCTCCAGTTCGGCCACCATGGCGACCGAGGCGTTCTGACGCTGGGCCGAGACGGCAACGTTGCTGACCATCGAAGCCACATCGGCGCTGGTCCTCGCCACCAGCGTCTGGGTTGCCTCCGCCTTGGCCTGGCTGGTATCGGCGTTTTGCAACTGAAGGAGGATGGACCCTTCAATCTGCTTGAACGCGGTCAGGGATTCTTGGGCAGCACCGGAGGCTTCCTCGGCACCGGTCGCGATTTGGTCGGAGGAGCGTTTCAGTTCCTCGGCAGCCGAGGCGGCTTCGTTGATACCAGAGGACAACTGCCCCGTGGCGGCGGCAATGCGCTCCGCCGCCTGCTGTTGCTTGGCCAAGGTGCGCGCTTTCTTGCGCTGCTCCTCCGCCTCGCGCGCGGCCACCACAGATGTCTTGCTGCCAACCGGGGCAGCGGCTAATGGAATGATTTTCTTGACCAGCGCCATGATGATGTTTCCTTGGATTCGGACATATGAGAACAAAGCGCCGGGGGGCGCTACAAGTCGAAAAGGCATTGCAAATGCCCTCTCGATTCCTGCGTCCTGGTGACAAACTGCCGCCAGCGGGCGTGTCGTCAGCTTGTCACCGTCGTCATGCAGCGCCGACAGGGCAAAGCAGGAAATCCATCACGCTCCATTGGCCGATTCGGCTATCTGGCGATGAATCCGGCAACACGCAGGCGCGACCCACACAGTTTCAAACCTTAGGTCCTGCAGACTATTCACCGAGAAATGAACGGTCTGCTCGGAAACGTACATAGCGCCTCTTATTTTATTTCGCGCGACGATGGAACGTTTCTGGTTGGCCGAAATATCTCCAATGTCATAACAATGGCAAGTGCCCCGAGTCATTGCCCACCTGGAGAGTGAACCAAACCGTGGGAGGGCATTGCTCCAAATCGATGTCTGCTTTGGCGGCGAGTGCAGCCTCGCAGGCCGGCTTCGGTTAGGCTGGCCACCTTAGTAACCCATTATTGGAGGTGCCATGCGACTGATCATCGAAGCGCGCCTGGAAGGTCACCAAGCAAGTTCAGCGACGACTGAGGCAGCAACGATCATTGCCGTGCTGGAACGGCAGGATCGTAGCGTTGCCAGTTTGGGACTCACCCTTGCCGAAGGCCGCAGCCGACTCGCCGAAGTTCAATCGGTACTCGCGTCGCACCAGAGCGCACGCTGGATGGCGGACCAGCTGGCGTGTTGTCGCTGTGGCTCGGTGCTGGCGCATAAGGACAGGCGATCTATCGAGATGCGAACGGTGTTTGGTCAGGTTGAAAAAGCGAGCCCGAGGCTGTGGACGTGTCGCTGCGGTGCAAAGCAAGGGGAACTGCGGCGCTCCGTGAGCCCTTTCAGTAAGGCGCTCCGCCACCGCGTCACTCCAGAGCTGGAGTATCTGCAGGCCAAGTGGGCCGCCCATCTGCCCGATGGGCAGGCCACTGAGCTACATCAAGAGGCCCTTCCGCTGGGCAAAGGGATTTTCTTGGGAAGCATCGACGCCGCATCCTCGCCGTCGGTTACGCGCTGGACGCGCAGATCGAGCGTGATCTTGTCACTAGACCAAAACCCGCTCAAGGCGATCAAGTTCGCGAATCGACCAGCGTCGGCTGCGTGAGCGTCGACTCGGCTCGGCGGAGCTTCAGCAGCAGTCCCAGAAGCCGGAAAGACGCGCGCGACTTAGCGGCGCTAGAATCGCCCTGGGCGAAGAACATTATCCAGGAGTGGCATGTCAATATCGTCGCTGGTCGCGCGACATTTGCTGATCGCAACCCGCGCCTGTCTCCGTACGTCTATAAGCAAGTACCCTCGGCGGCCGCGCGGCTGGATCAATTTCTTCACACAAGCGGAGAGGGTCCAAACGAGCGAGTTACCGTGATCAGCGACGACGCCGGCGAGTTTCAAAAGACAATACAGTGCAGCGAGTTCGCCAGAGGTCGCGTCCTTGACTGGTTTCACATTGCAATGAAGTTCAAGGCTGCTGAGAAGTCGATTTTCGGCAACGCGACGAACGAGCGTAGCACTTGGCGGGTTTCTTCGATTGCGCCTTGTCGTAGAGCGGATTGCGCTTGGCTTTGTGGTGTGCCCGATCTTTGAAACGTTCGTCGCGGCTGTGCATGATGTTGTCGGCGCCAACACCCCGGCCCCTCGAACTGCAGTCAAGCACGGTTTTTCCACTGAGAAAACCCGATAATAGCGGCCAATTCGTTTTGAACGCTAGTTTGGGATTCCCGCATGGAAATTAAGGTCAACTTTCTAGATAAGCTTCGTCTTGAAGCTAAGTTCGATGACTTCACAGTGGTGGCCGATCAGCCTATCCGCTATAAGGGCGATGGCTCGGCGCCTGGTCCGTTCGATTACTTTCTGGCTTCATCGGCTTTGTGTGCGGCTTACTTTGTGAAGTTGTACTGCGCAACTCGCGGTATTCCCACCGATCACATCCGCCTGTCGCAGAACAATATTGTTGATCCGGAAAACCGCTACCGGCAGATTTTAAAGATTCAGGTCGAGTTGCCGGCAGATATCTCCGCCAAGGACCGGCAGGGCATTTTGCGTTCCATCGACCGGTGTACGGTGAAAAAGGTAGTGCAAACCGGGCCTGAGTTTGTTATTGAAGAGGTGGAAACTCTGGATGCCGATGCTCAGTCATTGCTGATGCTGAATCCAGCCTCGGAAGTGAGCACCTATATTGCAGGCAAAGATCTGCCTCTGGAGCAAACCATCGCCAATATGTCGGGAGTTTTGGCGGGCTTGGGCATGAAGATTGAAATCGCTTCGTGGCGCAATATTGTTCCCAATGTGTGGTCGCTGCATATCCGCGATGCGCACTCGCCGATGTGTTTTACCAATGGCAAGGGAGCGACCAAAGAAAGCGCGTTGGCGTCGGCGTTGGGCGAATTTATCGAGCGACTGAATTGCAATCATTTCTACAACGATCAATTTTGGGGCGAAGATATTGCCAACGCTGCGGTTGTGCATTACCCGAACGAGCGCTGGTTTAAGCCTGGCCCTAAAGATGCGCTGCCGGCTGAAATACTCGATGAATACTGCCTGAATATTTACAACGCTGATGGCGAGTTACGTGGCTCGCATCTGTATGACACCAACTCCGGCAATGTGCAGCGCGGCATTTGTTCGCTGCCGTATGTGCGCCATTCAGACGGCGAATTGGTGTATTTCCCGACCAACCTGATCGACAACCTGTTCCTCAGCAACGGCATGAGTGCAGGTAATACGCTGGCCGAAGCACAGGTACAATGCCTGTCCGAAATTTTCGAGCGGGCGGTAAAGCGAGAAATTCTGGAAGGTGAAATCGCACTGCCTGATGTGCCGCACGAAGTGCTGGAAAAATATCCCGGCATTCTGGCCGGGATTCAGGGCTTGGAAGCACAGGGCTTTCCGGTGCTGGTGAAGGATGCGTCGCTAGGCGGGGCGTTTCCAGTGATGTGCGTGACCTTAATGAACCCGCGTACTGGCGGTGTGTTTGCCTCGTTCGGGGCGCACCCAAGCCTAGAGGTGGCGCTGGAACGCAGTCTTACGGAGTTGCTGCAGGGTCGTAGTTTTGAAGGCCTGAACGATTTGCCTCAGCCCACCTTTGTAAGTAACGCCGTGACTGAGCCGAATAACTTTGTTGAGCACTTTATTGATTCCAGTGGTGTGGTGTCGTGGCGCTTTTTCAGTGCCAAAGCCAACTATGATTTTGTTGAGTGGGATTTTTCCAGCCAGGATGAAAACTCCAATGCCGAGGAAGCCGCGATGTTGTTCAGAATTCTCGAAGACATGGGCAAAGAAGTTTACATGGCAGTGCATGAGAATTTAGGCGCAACGGCCTGCCGAATTTTGGTGCCGGGTTATTCTGAAATTTATCCGGTAGAGGATTTAATCTGGGATAACACCAACAAAGCGTTGTTGTTCCGCGCCGATATTTTGAACTTGCATCGCCTGGACGATGCCAGTCTGGAAGCACTGCTTCAACGTTTAGAAGATAGTGAACTAGATGATTACACCGATATAACCACATTGATCGGCATCGAATTTGACGAGAACACGGCTTGGGGTCAGCTAACCATTCTAGAGTTGAAGCTGCTGATCCATCTCGCCTTGCAACAATTTGAAGCGGCACAAGAACTGGTGGAAACCTTCCTGCAGTACAACGAAAACACGGTCGAGCGCGGATTGTTTTATCAGGCCGTGAATGTGGTGCTAGAGGTGCTGCTGGACGACGACCTGGAACTGGACGATTACGCGGTCAATTTCCGCCGGATGTTTGGCACCCCGCGGATGAACGCGGTGATGGGGTCACTGGACGGCAGCGTGCGCTTCTTCGGACTAACACCCACGAGTATGAAACTGGAGGGGCTCGATAGACACCAGCGCCTGATCGACAGCTACAAGAAACTTCACATGGCGCGGGCCAATGTGGCGGCTTCATCCAGTTAGGGCTACGGGTCGGCTGGATCAATCACGCATGCTTTCGAGCCAGAAAGCAGCCAAGTACGGAGGATCACCCTGCCCCCTTCATTTGACATGACTGCGCTTGCATCAAGCTAGTAATGCAGTTGGCTTACGTCAACCACACTCTGTAAATCTCGTGGCGCGTTTGGTGGTGAGGTTGCGATAGTTGAGCGTAACGCCGACGCGGCACGACGAAGGGATCCCTCCCCTTTTGACATTAGTCCCCGAACGTCAGGAGGCCGGCCTGAACGTCAGTACTAATCAGGAATCAGATGAGGCTGGCGTCCGCTTTCGACTTTCGCGAATGCGTGCTCCGTGCCCTAGTGCCCATTCCAGCCGGTCACGTCATCGGAAAGCAGACGCTCAACTTTACCTATGCCGGTGTATGCATTTAGTCTGCGTGCTGCACAGCTTTACTTTAATGCCATAGAATACGCCTCGTGCTGACCTAAGACAGCATTGCGCGGTTCCTTACCCTTGGCTCGATAGAATGAATCCAATCAGAAATGTGCAGCCGCAGAAGACCGCAACTTCCATCAAGCGCTATTCTTCCCTCTCAATCATGGTCAAGTCGATGTTGGCCGCCGGGGTGCTTGTCTGCGTCATCGGTTCTTTCGCCTATCTTGCTTCCGGTAGTAGCCCATGGGTTCCGCATCAATCCGGGGATATCGTTGAGGAAGCCCAAAAAGCCGAGCGTCAAAATGCCTTTGCTACGCTAGGCGTTATTACATTTTCTTCGATACAGGGCGCAAATATTATTACGGCCATTGATGGCATGGGACTGCCTCAGGCGTCGCGTGATGCCTTGCTAGCAAGCCTGAAAGAAGAAATCCTGCCTGCTACTCCGCCGGCATCTGCATCGACACCTATACCAGCCCAAGAGACTGTTGCGCCGGCGAATGTTTCCTCAGAGCCTGTGGCGAAAATGACAGCCCCGTCCCCAGCCCCTGCGGCGACCAAGACCTCTCCAATACGACTGGCCTGGATCACCCTCTGGGATACCGACGCTGAAGATGGCGATGTTGTCCGCATCGACAGCCAAGGCTACTCTCGAACAATCACCTTGGCGAAGCAGCCCGTCACCTTTGCAATCCCCGTCCCATCGGACGGCACGATCAGCGTCACCGGTATCCGCGATGGTGAAGGCGGTGGCATTACCGTTGGGCTGGCATCAGGCGAATCTCGTGCGGTATTCCCAATCATGAGTGTCGGGCAAACGCTGGGGCTGAAAGTCAGAGTTCGCTGATGAAATCTATTCTCTCGTTAGCGACACGGCTCATGCCCGTCGCATTCTTACTGATGGCCATGGTGGTGGTTGCGCAGTTTTGGCTGCAGCATGGCCCTAGTAGCGGCGCTGTTAGCGGCTATGTACAGGGGGTATCAACATTCCTCCACCAGTCCGCGTGGCAGATGCTAGTTGGGGCTGTGTTATTTTGGTTTGTGGCGTTTGTCGGGCTCTTCCACGAGCAGCGGCGTAATGCTGGAGCCGATATCGGCAAGGGAGGCATCGTAGTGGACATACTTGATCGTTTAACCAACCGAAAGGTTCTCGAACAGAAACTCGCCAAGGAACCAGACGCAGTATTTATCGACTCCGAGCAGTTGGCAACAGCCCTCAAGTCCCGCGTTATTGGTCAAGATATCGTCTGCGACGACATAGCTGCACAGATCCGTCGTCGACTCGCACTCAAACAACGCGGGAAGCCGGTAGGCGTCTTCATGCTTGCAGGCCCCCCCGGAACCGGCAAGACCTATCTCGCAAAATGTCTTGCGGCCGAACTGCAGCGAAAGCTTCTTCACTTTGACATGACGCAGTTTTCGAGCGGAGGACACGCGGCAACCCAGTTGTTTGGTTCGTCCAAGGGATATGTTGGATCTGACACCTACGGCAAGCTTACTGGGGGGCTACGTAACACCCCTGATGCCGTAGTGCTGCTCGACGAAATCGAGAAGGCGCATCCGGAGGTGCACAAGAACTTCCTGACTGCATGGAATGATGGTTTTGTGACGGAGGCTTCCGACGGCCAGCAGATTTCGACGACCGGCACAATATTTGTCTTGACGACCAACGCCGCAACCGACGCCTTGCAGTCTTTGAGTGGCACTTATGCCAATGACCCGGATGAACTACGCCGTACCTCGACCAATGCCCTGCGTGAAGCCGGCTTCGCCCCGGAAGTATTGAATCGAATTGATCGCATCTTTGTCTTCAACTCTCTTACCGGCCTCGATATCGCTCGAGTTACCGCCCTTGAAATTGAATCGATGATCAAGGGATACGGCTTGGGGGTTGCCGATGGCGGCATCGATCCCGATGTCCTGCTGGACATGATGCGCCGCCAGCAGCGGCTTGGTGTCGGCGCGTCATCGCGTGATCTTGTGCGAGCCGTCGAGGAATCCATCGCCGATACGCTGATTGATGCGAAGCAGTCCGGACACACTAGAGTGTCAATCGTTTCTCTCAACGGGTCCGTTGTCGCTGAACCTGAGAAATGAGATTCGCCCAATCTGGCTCCGCCAACGGAGCATTTTCCTTGCTATGGACTCGGGCTCCTTGGTGGCGTTTTTCACTGATGTCGGCGGCCTTGCTGACGCTGCTATGCGTATTGTTCCCTCCAAGCATGGCACCAAACATTGTCAAACATGTTCCGGCCCTGATCAACGAGGCAAGTTACACGCCACCAGTTGTTGCTCGTGAGGCACCACCACCGATCTCGGCAGCTGTGCCAAAATCCGCCGCTGCCACTCTCACGCCCAGCAAACCCCACGTGCAAGCCCCTGTGCCGCCACCGTCAGCAGTCACCCCTGCTCGACCAGCGAAGGCTACCCCGCAAGTCGCTGAGTTATCGTTGGCGACCCCCGGGAATAATGTAGTCAGCAAGGACACTTCAGGGCTAGATGCGGCAGTAATGGGACGGACTTATCATGACTCTCTTCTGGTCAATGGGTTCAAACTTCCCTTGCCGCCAGGGAACTGGGTGATGCTCGCCAATAGCAGCATCCACGTTACCAAGGATCCCTCTAATACCGGTATGAATTATTTCCTCGGGCGCATCGAGCGTAAACGTCTCGTTGGGGCTGTGATTATCTATGCGATGAAAAGTCCTGGCTCAGGTTTTGCCGGGTTTAATCGGTGCGATACGGGCAATATTTACACCGCGAAGGAGGAAATTACCCCCTTCGATCATCAAGCATGCTGGAATATCCACACATATTTCACTCCGCCGTGGCAACAATGGGCGGATAAGACCATAAGCATAAACGGCATTGAGCGAGCTGCAGCTGGAGACATGGCTGCAAAAGGCGTCACTTACCCGCAAGATATGATTTCGGTACAGCTATTTCGGTCAGAAAAATGGGGGCTGCTCGAAGCAAGCTATGTCTACAACCCAGAAAGTGAGGGGATTACATCAAACGTTGCTCCAACATTTCGCGATGCCGATTGGTTCGGTTCGAACCTCCAGCACTATCCAGAAAAAATTGCGTATGTAAATAAGCTCAAGGACTGGGGAGGTTCGTTCTGGTCGCGTTTCAAAATTGCATTTGAGGAAGCTGTCCCGGTGGGGACTCCTCCGCTTGCGACTCCCCGGGCTGCACCAGAGCCCATTGCCGCCTATACTTCCCAGGTAAGCCAGATCATTGCCCGTTCTGTGCGCCAAGTCCGCGTCGAACAGGAATTGGCCAAAGTAAAAGAAACTGGGCACCCAGTCGCGTTGCCGACCGGAACCTGCTCTGCCTTGATCGCCGTTAATGCAGATGGAACGATCCGTCACGCCGAACTAGCCGCTTGCTCTTCAGATTTGCTTGGCGAAGTTGAACTGGCGGCAATAAAGCGTGCTGCGCCTTTGCCACCCCCCGGTCAGGCGCAGACTATTACTGTTAGCACATATGCGCCTGTCGCAACGCCAGGGGTCAATGGCAATTGATAGTACCGCGCCTTGTCAATCTGCCTGTTTGTTAGTACCGCGTGCAAACCTGGTGGCCAATCATCGTTCCCATTTTGAACTCGGACCAGGCAATGACGTCAGCAACTTGCACGACTCCAGTTGTTCGATTGGAAAGCTGCAAAAGGTGGCTTTGGACGACGACCGGGCCGATTAACTACAGGTCCGAGCAGCAGTTCGGCGGTCACTGATGAGCTGCGTTGGGCTGGCGTTCTCATTAATCTATGTTTTGATGACCGTCGTGAGCATTGCCGTGGCATTCAAGCCAAGCTGGGATGCCAAAAGTCGGTTCATGTATTTGCAAGGGCCCATAGTAGTGCAATTGGCGCTCCTCGATGTTTTGGTGCGCCACCTGAGCGTCAAGGTGCCGCTTGAAAAGATTTCGTGGTTTTGGGCGTACGTTTTGCTGTGGCTGCCGACAGTGTGGTTGTTCTATTGCTTGGGCTGGCTGATTGAGAGGCTTTTTATTCTGTTGGTTTAATACTGATCTCTAATCGTACCGGTCTTGATCGAGACGACGTTTATCACTCCCCTCAGCAGAGCAAGATGGAATAGAAATTAACATTAGAGCCTCTTGCAAAAGTCGGAAACCGGAATTCCGAAACTGCTACATTCGCCCGCTGGGAGCGATTTTTCGACGTGAGCGTGGCCTGCCTGGCGGCAAGCCTAACCTGATGGCATATTTATCATGATTCAGTGCAAAGATTGCCCTGCATCATCGAATGCACAGGCGTTGGAGACCAGGCGAATTTTGTCATTGTCGCAA